>ENA-OOXA01001465-OOXA01001465.1-human-gut-metagenome-genome-assembly--contig:-NODE-1465-length-13179-cov-1.701158_pt1 | contig 13179 bp, 13 predicted proteins | sample MGYA00241581_ERZ501331 | MGnify/ENA primary metagenome ERZ501331 (study PRJEB25962, sample SAMEA2042982) | human gut metagenome | biome: human gut; feature: human-associated habitat; material: faeces...
TTATTCTGACAATGAAGGCCACATTTTTGTAAAATTAACAAATGACACCAATGAAGGTAAGACAGTTTCAGTGGCACAGGGAACTGGCATGGTACAGGGAATCTTTATGCAGTACGGAGTTACGATCGATGATGATGCAACAGAAGTCAGAAATGGCGGCTTTGGAAGTACAACAAAATAGAAAATGAATAACAGGTCAGAGTATTAATCTCTGACCTGTTGTATTTTGTATGGAGATGATGAGAATCCATACATTTGTGGAATTTATAAGAGAGAAACCATTATATCTGAGATATGATTCAGAGATGAGATCTGTCATCAATGAAAATTATATTCTATATACGGACGAATACAGGGTGTCCTGTTTTTTTGACTGCCTGTTGTTATCTTGTAATCGGTAATCCTACTGTTATTATTATGCGTTTAAAATACAATGTTCACTCTCTTATATATAGTAAACCGATTTTTGAAGAAAAAAGGGAACCAGAAAATAAAAAATATTCTTATTTGTATTGTTCATAGGAAATCCTCTTTCTGAAACATGGTTCTTACGCGTTTCTTGGCTACAGCAATTCTTTTCTTAACTGCTCTTTCAGAAATATGAAACATACATGCAATCTCACTATATTTAAATCCATAGAAATAATGAAAAATTATAGTATCACGAAAATCAGGTGTTAGTGTTGAGAAAATGATCTTGAGAGAATCAAGATAAATATAACGGATAAACAGATCCTCAGGATCAATGAGATTACGAGAAATATCGTTACCATCATCATAATCTAAAGGATAGTGAGAATTTTTATACTCATCCATAGTTAGTGTATACATCACATTACGCTGTATAGCAAAGAGATAATAGATAATCTCGTGTTCAGGTACATGTAATGCTGTGTCAGGATGTAAAAGAATTCTTTCAAATATCTGCTGAACACCATCTTCAGCAATACTTGGATTTGACGTGTAATGAAAAGCATTACAGTATAATTTATGCGAATATTTCTGATATAAAAGTGCAACATATTCAGAAATATTCTGATTGTTTGTGGGGTGACCGTTTCCTTTCATATAAATAATCTCCATTTGTCTTGTGATTTTGTAAACGATTTCAAAAGAAAATATAAAATTATTTAGTCTTCTTCAATTACCTGAATTTCAAGAAAATCAAAATCAATATCTTCTACAAAACTGTCAGAATTAAATCTGGTTTTTGAATGATGGATAAAGTCGTTTTTATTGTGATCAAGCCAGAGTGGTTTAGAAAGATCAAATTCATAACAGATCTCTTCCAATGCCTGATATACTTTTCTAGTTCGATTCAGATCACTATCTATACAGATTACAGTGTCTTTTAACATATGATTTTCATGAAAAATCTTGCCCCACATACGAAACATAAATAAACTCCTGCCTTAATAAATTGGTAAATAGTTACTTCTTTTGACTTAGTATAGAAGTATTTTTGTTTCTTGTAAAGCAAAATAGGTATGTTATACTAAAAAAAACATTACGTTAAAAGGGAGATGGAGCATGAAAATTTTAAAACGGATTTTTATAGATGGATTGTCAGGAATGGCAATAGGATTATTTGCAACATTGATCATTGGAACGATTTTAGAACAAGCCGGAACGATCATAGGAGGAGATATAGGAAATATGATCGTTATGGTTGCATCAATTGCTAAAGTATTGACGGGAGCTGGAATTGGAATTGGAGTTGCAAGTAAATTAGGAGAATCAACACTTGTATGTGCATCTGCCGCAAGTGCGGGTATGATCGGAGCTTTTGCTTCTGGCTTATTGAATGGAAGTGTAAGTTCAAGTGGCAAAATCCTATTAAGTGGCCCAGGAGAGCCTCTTGGAGCATTTGTAGCGGCTTACATAGGAATAGAGATTGGAAGGATTTTCATTGGAAGAACAAAGCTTGATATTATTTTGACGCCATTAACAACGATCGTATGTGGTGGAATCGTGGGGTTAACGGTTGGACCATATATTTCAGATCTCATGAAACAGATCGGAGAGATGATTCGATGGGGAACAGAACAGCAGCCATTTTTGATGGGAATTGTGGTATCCGTTCTGATGGGCATGATCCTGACATTGCCGATCAGTTCAGCAGCATTAGGTGTAATCCTGAATCTGTCCGGTCTGGCAGCAGGTGCGGCAACGGTTGGATGCTGCTGTAATATGGTAGGATTTGCCGTGGCAAGTTACCGTGAAAATAAAGTCGGAGGACTTTTGGCACAGGGAATCGGAACTTCGATGCTGCAGGTTCCGAATATTGTGAAAAAGCCGGTGATCTGGCTTCCGGCGATTATATCGAGTGCAATCCTCGGACCGGTGGGAACACTGGTACTCCATATGACGAACAATGCGACCGGTTCCGGTATGGGAACGGCAGGATTAGTGGGACAGATCATGACATGGCAGACGATGATCCAGACAGAGTCTGCACAAATGGTGCTCATCAAGATCTTGCTGATCCAGATTGTGCTTCCGGCAGTTGTGACACTTGGTGTTTCAGAATTCATGAGAAAGAAAGACTGGATCAAGATGGGAGATATGAAGCTGGAATTTTAAAGTGTTATATTTAAATTATCGTGTGTAAAAAACATGTACGAAAAATGACAGGATAAAATAAAACTTCATAATATAATGTAAAGAGTGCCTGGAAAACTGCGGTTAGTAGATTTCCAGGCATTTACATTTCAGGCTTAAACGATTATAATGTCCAATAGAATAAAAATGAGTTCAATTTTTACATAGATTTTTAGGAGAAAGCAGGTAGAATGTTATGATGGGCACAGGAAGAATTCATATGTATTATGGAGATGGCAAAGGAAAGACAACAGCAGCAGTCGGCCAGGCAGTCAGAGCCGCCGGATATGGACTTCAGGTGCTCTTCTTCCAGTTCCTGAAGGACAATTCATCGAATGAAAGAAAGATTCTGGAAGCAGTACCGGGGATCACCTGTCTTCCGGGGCGTGATCAGGTGAAATTCGTAAGCCGGATGAACGGGGATGAGAAAGCAGAGCTGCGTCATTATAACAACAAAGCATTGGATGAGATCGTGAAGTTCTGTACGAATTTTGATGTACTGGTGCTGGATGAAGCATTATGTGCGATCCATCTGAATGTCTTAAGTGAGGAGAAGATCAGAAGTTTTCTGGAGCATAAACCGCGTGGACTGGAGGTTATCTTAACTGGGCATGAAGTATCGCAGGATATGTTGGATCTTGCAGATTATGCAACGATGATGATGAAGGTGAAGCACCCATATGACCGTAAGGTAATGGCAAGAGAAGGAATTGAATTCTAAAAGTAGAAATTATAAAAGATATAGAGAGAAGCTGTCGGATGACGGCTTCTTTTGTAGTTTATAAATGTATAATCTTTCTTAAATAAATGTGAAAAATATGACATATTAGTACAGCTTATGGTATAATATTAACAGTGCTGGTTTAACTCTTCGCGAAGAGAGGAGAGAGAACATTTATATGGAAAATACGATGAAGAACTATGAGGATGTCGACAGTTGGAAGACGATCATGTTCCTGTATAATTCAGCGTTGAAAGAAGTGGGGACAAAGCTGGAGATACTGAACGATGAATTCCAACATGTGCATAAATACAACCCGATTGAACATATTAAGACTAGGATCAAGACACCGGAAAGTATTGTAAAGAAGTTACGCAGATACGGCTACGAGATATCAATCGAGAATATGGTAAAATATATCAATGATATCGCAGGGGTCCGCCTGATCTGTTCCTTTACATCAGATATTTACCGGCTGGCGGAGATGATCGGTAATCAAAGCGATCTGAAAGTATTGTCGATCAAAGACTATATTAAGAATCCAAAAGAAAGTGGATATAAGAGCTACCATATGCTGGTATCCGTACCTATTTTTCTTTCTGACAGCGTTGTGGATACTAAGGTAGAGATTCAGATCCGTACGATCGCAATGGATTTCTGGGCAAGTCTGGAGCATAAGATTTATTACAAATTTGAAGGGGATGCTCCTGATTATATCAGCAGGGATCTGAGAGAATGTGCAGAGATGGTATCGACTCTGGATGAGAAGATGCTGTCACTGAATGAAGCAATTCAGGAATGTCTGGAGAAGCAGGAAGAGTTAAATATGAGTACAAAGACAAAAGAGAGCAACAGAGAGGATCAGCGTGTCCTGCAGGGACTTGACTAAGATACGCAGGAGACACTGCCGTAGGCAGTGTCTTTAACGTTACTATAGATACAATCTATATATAAGACGGCATATTAAGATTCCCTATTTGAAAGCCGGTGTGGTTATTTATATAATGAAAAGTAAGAGAAAAGTTTAGTATGAATAAAAACAAAGGAGCCGGGAAAGTATGTTTGTAGATACGCATATGCACGAAATGACCTGTTCAAAAGACAGTTTCTTAAAATTAGAAGAGATGGTAGAAATTGCCAGAGAGAAAGGTCTCGGTGCAATCTGCATCACGGACCATGATGATATGGGACTGAAAGAATATGCAGCAGAATATTCGAAGAAGACAGGATTCCCAATCTTTGTAGGAATTGAATTCTTTTCTCTGCAGGGAGATATTATTGCATTTGGAATTGAAGAATATCCGGATGAGAGAATTTCCGCGCAGGACTTTATTGATCTGGTAAAAGCACAGGGAGGCTTCTGCTTTGCGGCACATCCGTTCCGCAATAATAACAGAGGTCTGGAAGAGAACTTAAGGACAGTCAAAGGTCTGGACGGCCTGGAAGTCTTAAATGGAAGCACTTCTGTAGAGGCGTGCCAGAAGGCGGCGAGATATGCACAGGAACTCGGACTGTGTACGATGGGATCCAGCGACTGTCATGTACCGGAGAAAGTCGGTGCGTGTGCGACCTGGTTTCTGGAAGAAGTAAAGACAATGGAAGAGTTTATGCAAGCTCTGAAAAAAGGTGGTATGAAACCGGCATATTATGAGGACGGTGCATATCACATACTGGAGGTACAAGAGTATGGGAATGGATACCCGAAGGTAGGATTCTAAGGATAGACGTTTTCAGACTTTTATATAATAATTCTATAAATTATATATTTACCTTTTCCATAAATGATGATAGAATGAATCTATATGTGTTGATTGTGGAAATGGTGATAGAAAGGTGGAATCATTATGATTACAGTTAATGCTATGGGGGATAATTGTCCAATCCCGGTTATTAAGACCAAAAAGGCAATAGCTGCACTGACAGGACCGGAGACGATTGAAGTTCTGGTTGATAATGAGATCGCAGTGCAGAATGTAACAAAGATGGCATCTAGCTCAGGAGGAAAAGTAACTTCTGAAAAATTGGGGGATGCCGAATATAAAGTTACGATTGAAATGGAAGGAGCACCGGCAGCAGATGGAGCTGAAGCAGTATGTGCGCCGGATGCAAGAGACAATACAGTTGTTGTTGTATCATCTGACCGTATGGGATCTGGAAATGATGAATTAGGAAAAGTTCTGATCAAAGGATTTATTTTTGCAGTGACACAGCTTGATACACTGCCAAAGACAATGCTTTTCTATAATGGAGGAGCAACTTTGACTACAGAAGGTTCTGATTCTCTGGAAGATTTGAAATCTCTGGAAGCACAGGGAGTAGAGATCATGACATGTGGAACCTGTCTGGATTATTATGGTCTGAAAGACAAGCTTGCAGTTGGTACAGTAACGAACATGTACAGCATTGTTGAAACGATGGCAAAAGCAGGAAGAATCGTCAGACCATCATAAATTAGTTACATACCTGGATAAAAAGCCGGATTCCTGAAGTAAGATACAGGGGTTCCGGCTTTCTTGTACTACGGCGTATGTATAATGAATACAAAAGAGTCTGCATGACAGTTCATCGACTGTACTGCCTCTGAAGAAAGGTATGAAAAACAGGAGGAGTAAAAAGAATGAAATCAGATGTAAAATTAACGAGTTTAAGCAAAACAGCAGGTTGAGCGGCCAAGATTGGTCCGGAGACCCTTGCTCAGGTTCTGAGTAAGCTGCCAAAATTTGAGGATGACAATTTAATAGTAGGAATTGAGACTTCCGATGATGCTGCCATCTACAAAGTGACAGATGATATTGCGATGATTCAGACGGTTGATTTCTTTACTCCGATTGTGGATGATCCATATATGTTCGGACAGATCGCCGCTGCCAACTCGCTCAGTGATGTATGGGCGATGGGAGGAGAACCGGCGGTAGCCCTGAACATCGTAGGTTTCCCGAATTGCCTGGATCCGGCGATCCTCGGCGATATCCTTGCGGGAGGCGCAGACAAAGTAAAAGAAGCAGGTGCAGTATTAGTCGGAGGACATTCGGTACAGGATGATGAACCGAAATACGGTCTCTGCGTATCCGGATTCGTTCACCCGGATAAGATCTTTAAGAACTATGGCTGCAGACCGGGAGATATATTGATTCTTACAAAACAGATCGGAAGTGGTATCGTGAATACTGCGATCAAAGCAGAGATGGCATCGCCATCGGCAATCCGCGAGGCACAGACGGTCATGGCATCCTTGAATAAGATAGGCAAGCAGGTTGTGGAAAAGTATGATGTTTCCGCATGTACGGATATCACTGGATTTGGACTGCTTGGACATTGTGTTGAGATGGCATCGGCAAGTGATGTGACATTTGAACTCAGTGTGCATGACATTGCGTATCTTCAGGATGCATACGATTATGCGAAGATGGGTCTTGTTCCGGCAGGAGCTTATAAGAATAAGAGATATTCGATCAATCAGGTGGAAGTTGGTTCGGTAGAAGAGACATACTTAGATCTTCTCTATGATCCACAGACTTCCGGCGGACTTCTCATCAGTGTTTCGCCTAAAGAATACGAGAATATGATGAGAGACTTCAGAGCATCAGGACTGGATACAACCGTTTCCGTAATCGGAACAGTTGCACCAAAGAGTGATAAGCTGATCCGGTTATTCTAGATATGAAGTCATAAAAGAATGACAGAATGGAGAAACATAATGAATAAGAATGTATTATACCGGAGTATCCCAAAAGTAGATATTCTTCTGGCGGATGAAGGAATCAAAGTATTGATAGAGGCCTACAGCCGTGAAAGTGTAATGGAAGCGATCCACAGTGAGATGGAAAAGCTCCGTGCATATATCGGAACATGCGATGATGAAGAAAAAGCAAAACACCAGATCGCATTACTGAATGAAAATATAGCAAAAGCCGTTGCGGCAATGCATACACCGAATATGAAAAAGGTGATTAACGGAACCGGAACGATCCTGCATACGAATCTCGGACGTGCACCGATCAGTTACGAACACATGATGAAAGCAGCAGAGATCGTCAGTGGGTATTCCAATCTGGAATACAATCTGGAAGCAGGAAGAAGAGGAGAGCGTTATTCGCATTTTGAAAAGCTTCTGTGTAAATTAACCGGCGCAGAGGCTGCCATGGCGGTCAATAATAATGCGTCTTCGGTACTTCTGATCTTAAGTTCTCTGGCAAAAGGCGGAGAAGTAATCGTTTCCCGCGGGGAGCTGATCGAGATTGGTGGTAAATTCCGCATTCCGGATGTGATGGAACAGAGCGGTGCAAGCCTCGTGGAAGTCGGAACGACGAACAAGACACATTATGAGGATTATGAAGAAGCAATCACAGAAGAGACGAAAGCTCTTCTGAAGGTACACACCAGTAACTACCGTATTGTTGGATTTACAGAAAGTGTGGGAATTGATGAACTGGTACCGATTGCGAAGGAACATGAGATTCCGGTTGTGGAAGATCTCGGAAGCGGTGTGCTGATCGACCTGGAGAAATACGGTCTGACACATGAGCCGACCGTACAGGAATCCATCGTACATGGTGCGGATGTGGTATGTTTCAGCGGTGACAAGCTTCTTGGGGGACCACAGGCGGGAATTATCATCGGTAAGAAGAAGTACATCGATATGATGAAGAAGAACCAGCTGACCCGTGCACTCCGTATTGATAAATTTACGGCGGCAGCATTGGAAATGGTTCTGATGGAATACCTGTCAGAAGAGACAGCCGTTCAGAACATCCCGGTATTGCGTATGATTGCAACGCCTTTAGAAGAGATTGAAAAAGAAGCCAGAAGCTTTGTGCGTATCTTGCGTCACACTGGAATGGATGCAAAGATTCAGATGGTATCCTGTGAATCACAGATCGGCGGCGGATCCCTTCCACTTGAGCGGATGGAAAGCCGTGCAGTTGCAATCCAGCCAAATGGCATGAGTGTTGCAGAGATGGAAGAGAAGATGCGTCATCTGGAGATCCCGATCATTCCGAGAACGATCAATGACAGTATCTGTCTGGATGTCAGAACGATCGAACGCAAGGATTATAAGATGATTGCAGCAGAGCTTGCAGAATTATTAGGAAAGAAAGAAGAACGGTAGGTGCAAAAGAAGGCTATGAAGAATATTATTATCGGAACGGCCGGACACATTGATCATGGTAAGACAACACTGATCAAAGCACTGACCGGAAGAAATACAGACCGCTGGGAAGAAGAACAGCGAAGAGGAATTACGATTGACTTAGGGTTTACGTATTTTGACCTGCCGGGAGGAGACCGTGCGGGAATCATCGATGTACCGGGACATGAGAAATTCATCAATAACATGGTTGCCGGAGTTGTCGGAATGGATCTGGTACTCCTGGTGATCGCGGCGGATGAGGGAATCATGCCGCAGACAAGAGAGCACATGGATATTCTGAACCTTCTCGGAATCGAGAAGAGTATCATTGTGCTGAATAAATGTGATCTCGTAGATGAAGAGTGGCTGGAGATGATGGAAGAGGATGTAAGGGAAGAACTTTCCGGAACATTCCTGGAACATGCGCCGCTTGTCAAAGTATCGGCAGCGACAGGTGCCGGCCTTGATGATCTGGTAAAAGAGATCGAACATCAGACCAGAGACGAAGTGGTACAGAAAGATATTCATACTATTCCGCGTCTCCCGATCGACAGAGTATTTACACTTTCCGGATTTGGAACAATCATCACCGGAACACTGGTGTCCGGAACGATCACGAAAGAAGACACACTTCAGATGTATCCGGTCGGAAAAGAATGTAAGATCCGAAGCATTCAGGTTCACGGAGAAGATAAGAAAGAGTGTTACGCCGGACAACGTGTGGCGATCAACCTTTCAAATGTGAAGAAAAAAGAAATCAAGAGAGGCTGCGTACTGGCGCCTCCGAACAGTATGAAAAATACCGACCTTCTGGATGTAAAGTTAAATGTACTGGATTCTTCTGTGAGAATCCTGACGAATCATACACGTCTGCATTTCTTTACAGGAACCAGTGAAGTGCTCTGCCGTGCGGTACTTCTGGATAAGGAAGAAATCGGACCTGGAGAAAGCGGTTATGTACAGCTTCGTATGGAAGAAGAAGTTGCGGTAAGAAGAGGAGACAAATTCGTAGTACGTTTCTATTCACCAATGGAGACGATCGGCGGAGGTGTTGTTCTTGAGCCGAATCCGAAGATCAAGAGAAGATTCCAGCCGGAAGTGATCGAAGAACTGAAGCGCAAGGAAGAAGGATCGTCCGCAGATGTTATAGAAATGCATGTGAAGAGTCATGCAGAGACCCTGATCACAGTCACGGAACTGGCCAAGCTTACGGCACTTTTGCCGGAAGAGGTGGAGCAGGATGTGAAAGAACTGGAAGAGCAGGGCAGTATCTATGCATTTCCAATGCGGAAAGATACGTATGTATGGCACAGCGATTCTGCAAGAGAGGCAGAACGTATCCTGCTGAAAGCTTTGAAGGAATATGAAGAAACGTATCCGTACCGCTACGGAATTAAGAAGGCACAGGTACAGACCACATATTTCAAAAAGGTAAAACCAAATGTATACGACAAGATTCTGACGCTTTTTGAAGAACAGGGAGTATTGAAACGAGTCGATGAATTTTTATGTACTCCGGAGTACGAAGTACGGAAAGACAAGATTTATGATAAAGTGTCAAAGATCATGTTGGATACATTTGAAAAAGCAGGATTTGACTTTGCAAGATATTCCGAGGTTACATGCAAGGATGTACCACAGGATATCATGGATGACATCCTGAACATCTTATTAGAAGAAAAACAGATTGTAAAAATAAATGATGAAATGTATACGCTGACCTCTTATATGGAGACTGCGAAAGAGAAGATCAAAGAGCATTTGAAAGAAGATCCGCTGATCACGATCGCACAGGTCAGAGACATGTTTGAGACAAGCAGAAAAAGTGCAAAACCGATCCTGGAATATATGGACAGTATCAAGGTAACCAAGAAAACGGGAGCAGAGAGCGAAAGGGTGGCATACTAATGAATTTAAAACAATTAGAAGCTTTCGTTCAGGTAGCAGAGGGAGGCAGTTTTTCAAAGGCAGCAAAACAGCTGTTTCTGACACAGCCAACCATCAGTGCACACATTTCGTCACTGGAGAAAGAACTGAATGCAAGGTTTTTTGTAAGAAATACAAAAGAAGTAAAATTATCGGATGACGGGAAAGAATTGTACCGTTACGCAAGACAGATGATCGATCTTCAGAAAAAGATCGAGGAAAGATTTGAAACAGGAAAAAGTGAGAGCAAACATCTGATCACAATTGCGGCATCTACAATTCCGGCACAGTATCTGCTTCCGGAGATTCTGATGAAGTTCAATGAACGGTATCCGAAAGAACAGGTAAAGCTTCTTGAAACGGACAGCAGTCAGGTTGTGACCAAGATCATTGATCATATGGTAGATGTAGGATTTACCGGAACGGTTCTGGAGAAAAAACACTGTAAATATATTCCGTTTTATAAGGATGAACTGATAGTGATCACTCCGAATACGGAGAAATATCAGGTGTTACATCAGAATATTGAAGATATAAGCTGGATCAGTGGGGAATGTCTGATCATGCGGGAAGAAGGATCCGGCACAAGAAAAGAAGCCGGAAAACAGCTCCGTAATGCCGGAATCAATCTGGATAAGCTTAAGATCATTGCAAGTATTGAAAATCAGGAGACGATCAAGAAGTCGGTAAAACAAGGAATGGGAATTTCGATCATATCCAGACTTGCGGCGGAAGAAGAAGCAAAATCAGGAGATCTTCTGACATTTCCTATTCCAAAGGCAGATCAGGGACGTGACATTAACCTGGTGTATAATAAGAATTATCAGATGTCAAAAAGTGCAGAGCGCTTTATTAAAGTGGTAAAAGAAGTATACGGAATAGAAGAATAGATTACAGTTTATGATCTGTAGATCTAAATAATAGAATAAACCCACAACATTTATAGATAATTACTATGAATGCTGTGGGTTTATGTAATGTTTCGATTAGACGGAAAGAAGAAAATAGACTATACTAAAAGCATATGAAAGAGGTATGAATTTACTTAGAAATTAAATAGTATTGAATGAGCGGAATAATATTTTTATAATAAAACTTGAATCATGTGCGGTCATTAGGAGGAGACAAGTATGATATATATGGACAATGCAGCTACAACAATGCACAAACCACAGGAAGTGATCGATGCGGTAGTAAGTGCGATGAGTTCGATGGGGAATGCAGGACGCGGGGCCAGTGAAGCTGCACTCAGTGCATCCAGGATTATTTATGATACCAGGGAGGGACTGGCAAAATTATTCGGTGCAGAGAATGCAAGGCAGATTGCATTTACATCGAATTCTACGGAAAGTCTGAATATTGCTATAAAAGGAATACTGGATCCGGGAGATCATGTGATCACAACGGTTCTGGAACATAATTCGGTGTTAAGACCGTTATATGAGATGGAGAAGAAAGGCACAGAACTTTCAGTTATAGGATGTAACGAGAAAGGAATGCCGGATATAGCTGCGATGGAGGCAGCGATAAAAGAGAATACGAAGATGATTATCTGTACCAATGGATCGAATCTTACCGGCAATTATGTAGATGTGGCAGTAATTGGGAAGATGGCGCATAAGCACGGACTGATCTTTGTGGTGGATGCATCACAGACGGCCGGAGTATTTCCAATTGACGTACAGAAGATGGATATAGATATATTATGTTTTACAGGACACAAAGGACTTCTTGGACCTCAGGGGACAGGCGGAATATATGTAAAAGAAGGAATACAGATCAGACCGTTAAAGACCGGAGGAAGTGGAATACAGACATATAGCAAAGAACATCCGGTGCAGATGCCGACGGCTTTGGAGGCAGGTACTTTGAACGGACATGGAATTGCCGGACTTCATGCGGCACTTGGATATCTGGAAAAAACAGGAATTGATAATATCCGCAAAAAAGAAGAAAATCTGATGTGGCGGTTCTATAACGGGGTAAAAGATGTTCCGGGCGTTAAGATTTATGGGGATTACAGTCAGAAAGAACGCTGTGCGATCGTGACGCTGAACATCGGTGATTATGATTCTTCAGAAGTGAGTGATGAGCTTCTTATGGAATATGATATTTCTACCAGATCGGGAGGGCATTGTGCACCGCTTATGCACGAGGCGCTTGGAACGGTAGAACAGGGGGCTGTGAGATTCAGTTTCTCACATTACAACACGGAGGAAGAAGTGGATACGGCTATAAGGGCGATCCGCGAACTGGCAGAAGAACCGTAAAATATGTGATATGTGACAAGGCGTCATAAAAAAGTATGCCAGGCATATAGTTATGGGGAAATGCAAGAAAATGAGAGTATAGGAGGAAACACATATGAATTTATCAGATTCAAAGAAAAAACTGGTACTGGCCGGTGTTGTGTGTGGTATTGTAGCGGCATGCCTTGCAACACTTGGAAATCCAGCGAACATGGCATTCTGTATTGCATGTTTTATCCGTGATACGGCGGGAGCAATGGGAATGCATCAGGCAGAAGTGGTACAGTATGCAAGACCGGAGATTATTGGTCTTGTACTTGGGGCATTTATCATTTCAATAGCAACAAAAGAATATCGCTCAACGGCGGGATCATCGCCGATGATCCGTTTTATTCTTGGTGTGATCATTATGATCGGTGCACTTGTATTCCTGGGATGCCCTCTGCGTATGGTAATCCGTATGTCGGCAGGTGATCTGAATGCATGGGTAGCTTTCGTTGGCTTCATCCTTGGAGTGGCAACGGGAGTATTTGCATTAAAGAAGGGATTCA
>ENA-OOXA01001466-OOXA01001466.1-human-gut-metagenome-genome-assembly--contig:-NODE-1466-length-13177-cov-11.623685_pt1 | contig 13177 bp, 13 predicted proteins | sample MGYA00241581_ERZ501331 | MGnify/ENA primary metagenome ERZ501331 (study PRJEB25962, sample SAMEA2042982) | human gut metagenome | biome: human gut; feature: human-associated habitat; material: faeces...
TTTTATGCCTTAATAAGCTGCCGGAAAGTGAACGGGTATGCTCCGGAATATGCAGCAGACCAAGCAGACAGAACTACGGGGTTTCAATTCCATAAGGTACGATTAAAAGGGGCTGCAGGTGTGGGTACAATACAAGGTTGCAAGAGTTTCAATTCCATAAGGTACGATTAAAAGTAATCGACGCTCTGTTCGTGGCCTTGGCATCCACGTTTCAATTCCATAAGGTACGATTAAAAGAGTTGTTTCAAAATTTGACATAATTGAAGTGGTTTTGTTTCAATTCCATAAGGTACGATTAAAAGACAGAAAACTCGATACGGTATTTCCCATACTGCGAGTTTCAATTCCATAAGGTACGATTAAAAGCCCATAGCGAACAATACCAACAAAGGGTGCAAGACATGTTTCAATTCCATAAGGTACGATTAAAAGCCGAACCTGGCGCAATGTACAAATAAAAACCCAGGTTTCAATTCCATAAGGTACGATTAAAAGGGAGGCCGAAGGCCGAGCAAGCGTACAGTAGTCATGTTTCAATTCCATAAGGTACGATTAAAAGATCTTCTACGGCGAGATGTATCTTTTGTCCATCGACAGTTTCAATTCCATAAGGTACGATTAAAAGACTGTATTTCAAGGTACCTTCTGTAGTATCAGATAGTTTCAATTCCATAAGGTACGATTAAAAGAGCCGGGGAAATGTCGTAATCGAAAAGCTACTTATTGTTTCAATTCCATAAGGTACGATTAAAAGTTCGTGTGCCTATAGACAAAGGAGAATGGATAAAAACGTTTCAATTCCATAAGGTACGATTAAAAGTCCGGTACTACAGAGGCTACCTATGAATAGTATAGGGTTTCAATTCCATAAGGTACGATTAAAAGTCTGCTGTATCGTTTCATTCCTCTGTTCATCCACCTGTTTCAATTCCATAAGGTACGATTAAAAGCCGGGTCCGACCATTCGCTCCACACACCGTCACGCTGTTTCAATTCCATAAGGTACGATTAAAAGCCAACAAAGCTCTTGAAGCCGTCGAGGAAATCAGGTTTCAATTCCATAAGGTACGATTAAAAGCGCTTCACTGCCTTCAAATCCCTTACAATCGTATGTTTCAATTCCATAAGGTACGATTAAAAGTTCCCGGTACGAAGGGCGTATTCGAAGGATTCAACGTTTCAATTCCATAAGGTACGATTAAAAGGCTCTTCCCTTGCAGTTCCCGACCGTCCAACAGCAGTTTCAATTCCATAAGGTACGATTAAAAGACCTTCGCTATTCTTAGTCGTAAAAAAAGCTGAAGTTTCAATTCCATAAGGTACGATTAAAAGGCCGTAGAGAACAAACAGATGATGCTATACGCCCGTTTCAATTCCATAAGGTACGATTAAAAGCCTTGTCCTGACCCTTCAGATCTACTTTAGTAATTAGTTTCAATTCCATAAGGTACGATTAAAAGTGAGCGACCGGCAGATGCAGCAGTACGAGAAGTTCGGTTTCAATTCCATAAGGTACGATTAAAAGATAAGTTTCGCCACTCTTATAAACTCCACGGTCGTAGTTTCAATTCCATAAGGTACGATTAAAAGTTAAACGGAACAAACCTTTAAAATGCCAACTATAGTTTCAATTCCATAAGGTACGATTAAAAGCTTCAAACTAATATAAAAAATATATTAGTTTTCAGTTCATTAGCTTTGACAAATATATAAAAAACGAATCAAAATATTGTCGATAGTCAGTCATAAAAAAAGTACTGACTATCGACAATATAGGTAAATGGCTATGTATCAATAAGTCAAAGAACGTGTGCTATAAGACTTGTTATATTGCAAGTGGTAAAAGCTATACATCGACAAGAATGAGCTATAGAAAAATATCGATGCTGCTTCGTTCTTTTCCTACAATCTGTTTGTCAAGGGCTTTCTGTGAAGGCCCACTGAAGATGATAATACTATCTTCATTCTTATCCATAAATTTATCACTTTGCATCAGCAGTTCTTTCAGTTTTGCTTCAGATATTTCTCCCTCGAATACAGAATTCTGTATCCAGTTCAGATATTTTCGGCAGAGCTTAAGCATTTTGTTAACTCGTTTCTCACCGAAATCGTATACTAGAATTACATACATATGGTGTCAAATTATATTACCAATACATCTTGAATGGCTTATATTCTTCGATGGAGAGAAGATGTTTGGCCAGTTTATAGCATTCTAATTTTACCAGGTGCCGGTAACTGACCGAACGCTTCAATGAACGGTGTTGGATGGTTTCCTGAAGCCGGTCTTCGATGGCTTTTATGAAAATCTTTTTGCCCGAAGTATTCAACAGGCATCTGTTCAACTTACGGTCGAAATGTTTTGTTTGGATCTCCTTTTTATTGAGTACCTTGAAGACTACCCGGTCAACAATGATAGGCTTGAATATTTCGGCAATATCCAAAGCCAGTGAGTACCGACGTTCACCTGGTTTATGCAGGTAGCTGATGGTCGGATTCAATTGTGTCTGGTGGATGGCACGCAGGCATAGGGTATAGCATACCATGTTACCGAACGAAATCAAGGCATTCACTTCGTTACGGGGAGGCTGTTTGGACCTGCCAGCCATTTCGAAATCGTTGATGATTAGATTAAAGGCCTCGTAATAGTATTGCCGGATTTGCCCTTCTATTCCCATCAGCTCTTCTACACTGGTAGTGTCTTTGATTTTTGTGCTGAGTTGTTCGATAGGGGAGATAATGTCTACCATATCTTTACCACGACGGTCGTAGTATTTCAGATTCTTGACCATGTTATAGGCAGCTCCTTCGATAAATTTTTGGGCGATGACCAGTCGCTTTTTCTTATCTTGATAGTAGGACGTTTGTGCCAATAGCATTTTTCCGGACAACAACGAGTCACGGGGCATGAACGAACCGGTGTAATTCTCATAATAATCGAAGAAATGTACCGCTACGTCCTTTTGTCCTAAAAAATTAAACAAGGAGCTGTTAGCACGCAGACTACCGAATACATAGAATTCGCTGATGTCTTCTATCGGCAGGTAACGTGATTGTGCATCTGGAGAGGGTATTTCTCCATCTTCTGATACCGGTGTGAATTTTAGGGTATTGTCCTTGCGTTCCAGTATGCCTGGATTGAACAGGTAAAATGTTTTTTTCATTCTTCTTCCTCCCTGCTATAACAAAATTCATAATAGCTGCAATTCTTGCAGATTCCTTTTTTCTGTAAGGGTGGACATGCATTATCGGAAATGATTCGGACGATGTCTGTTTTCATATCTTCGATTTCCGACCGGTCCAGTTCGCTCAAGAAAACTTCTTGTGTCCGACGAAGAGTAGGGTATTCCAGTATGCCGGTCACATCTGCTATTCCGTTCTGCTCGAATACATAAAGATAATATTTCAGTTGCCATTCATGGGCGATTTCCACTTTATTCGATTTCTTGATTTCGTGGATAACCTTGTTTTTGGCATCGTAGAAATCTACTTTGATTCCATCCAGCTCTATCTCTTCGTACTTGGCGGAACGTTGTGGATAACTGTCTTCGTGAATGAGTTTCCCTTCGAACACCAGGTCGGAGGTATGTTCGAAATTAATACCATTGGCAAACAGCCATAACTTACGTTTGCATACTTGGTAATAGTTGAAATGTGTGCCGGTGACTTTCATGTTTTTTATTCATTAGATTATCTCATAACAATCTTGTTTCTTTTCAATACAACCTTGTTTTTCATCATAAAATAATTCCTTCGCAATCCATACATCCAAGTTGTCATTATAATCATTTTTATCTAAATGGTAAGGATATACTGAAACTAATAGTTCATTCGCCTCGATATAACGATTTTGCTCGACCAGATTGTAATATTCGTCTTTCAGGTTGTAGCACAACACATCAACTTTTTGATTATTTTGATCCATTATTTCATCAGCCCAATCTTTACATATTCCAGCAATCCAGTTATCTAAAAACTCTGAAGTAGATACCCATCCTAGATCATAATCTTGTTTCTGTTTTTGAGAATATCCGTCTTTATACACTTCATTACAAGCTTGTATCAAATCGTCTTCCGATAAATTGCATTCGTTTAACTGAGACATTACGGTCCATGTATTTTTAAGCAATTGATCATCGTAAAAAGGAGTTTTACCCATAATCTCTTCGAAAAGATGTACATTTGCCATTATTTTATTACCGGAGTAATCGACTAGTTTCCCACCACGATTCACACGTCCTAAACGTTGTATTAATGAATCTATAGGAGCATTCTCAATATAAGCTGTATTATAGTCAATGTCTAGACTGACCTCGACAGCTTGTGTAGCGACCAATAGTTGGGGACGTAGATTTTTTTCTGTATTCGTCACAAAACGCTCTATCTTTCTTCTTGATCTTTGATTGAAGCCTCCATGTAACATTATTTTCTTGGAATCATCAAAATCAATCGCCTGATAAATTTCTTGACAAGTCTTTACATTATTAACAACTACCAGTACCGACATACCTTTCTCTAAATCCGATTCAATCTGCCCTATATACTGACTGATATTTTCACTTGCATGGCAAATGAGGTGATGTCGTTTCCTTCCCATTACACTTGCATCCGAGGAATAGGTAGAATCAGGGCGGATGATTCGAGAACGATCTCCATCATAAACATTCTCTAATATTTGTTCCAATAAGAAATTGGGGATGGTAGCGGACATGAACAGAAACTTTGCTCCAAAAAATGTTCTGAAGATTTTTACTGTACTTAGCATTTTACCTGTCAGAAACGCATTATATGCATGAAATTCATCAATGATAAATAATGCATTCTGGCATTCCAACATGGATAGTTCCCATCCTTTTCCATGACAAGGTATGCGTAGTAGCTGATGTAAGGTCATGATTTTTATTGGATAATAGACCTCACGAGATAATGAATTTAATTCTCTTGCTTTATGCTCAAGCTCTGTGTAATTGGATATGACATTCGAATGTTCTTCACACAATTCATTGTATATGAAGTTCAAAGACTTGGAATGTTGTATCATCACTTCTGAACGGTCATATACGTTACAAAGGCGTGTCATCATCGCATTTATAGAAGCGGTATAAGGGAGTAAATATAGTAAACGGTTCCCTTTTGCTTGATTCGAATATACCCAACTTAAAGCGGCTTCTGTCTTACCAGAACCTGTGGGTGCATGCAAAATGGCATCACCTTTCCATTGCTGTAGCTTTTCCTGGAAATGGCGGAATGGATATTTTGTTGACTTGTCATGTGGTTGGAAATCATCTAAAGAAATCATTTGGTAATCGGGTATTTCTATTTGTCCTCCTGATGCAAGATGATCGGCAGCTTGCAAAAAAGCTCTCATTAAAGAAAATTGTAGTCTTTCATCTGCACAAGGAACCACTTTTTTCTGTTTACTCTCTCTGAACATATAGCAAAAAGCTGACGAAATCTTGTCAAGTTTCTTCTTCCTATAAATAAATTCTGCTGAGAATAAAGAAAGCCATGATTGTAAAGTTTCCAAGCACATAGTCCCTTCTGAGTCATGTAAATAGGCTCCTTCATCAATCGAAACGCTGATTCCATTAAGGTCCAGCATGGATAATGATTTCTTACAAGAATGTGATTCTACACTTTTATGATGTGTCCCAATTGCAAATAATACTGCATTGTCTATTTCTAAGAAAGTTTCTGCGAACCAGACAGACACCAGTTCATGACGGATACTGGCATATTTATCTCCATTCAGCCTTTTCTGGAAAGTAGGGTGTACTTTTCCCAAATCATGTAAAATGGCAGATTGTAAGAAATGTTTATTTAGGAAAGCCCGTGCATCATTGGATAGAGACAATGACTGAAGTAGCTTCAGTCCTGTCTCTATTACCATACATGTATGTTCATATAAGGTGGTCCCGTCGCTTTTGGCCTTAATTCTTTTTATTTCCTCTACATTCATTTTGTAAAAGTATGCATATAAAAATCTACTGGCTGTTCATCCTGAATACGATATAGATTAGAGTTTCTGACATGTACACTTTCACCTTCCCCATGGACAGCAACAAACATCATCGAATTGATGGGCACTCTTCCACTTCCGTTTTTTTCACCTTCGGCATAGGACTCGGCCAGTTGCACTAGTTGTCCTGGGATCGTCTGATTCATATCGAAAGGGAGCATACAACCTTTTATATAACCTTCTGAGATGTGTACCACTTCTTTTACGCTGACTGTCTTTATTTGGAGTAAATCTTGCGAACGACCCAGCGACGGAGTTCCTACCGGAGATTTGAAGAAATCAATCCAGTCCAAACGGTCAATCCAAATAGTCAGGTAGGGATTAGTGTGGAATTCACGTATATAGGCATCACTTCCTTTGTCATGATTCTTTATTTTTTTCCCGTCAAACTGCAATCTTCTACGAGTTTCTATATCTAATGCTACTGTATCATAAAGATATCGAAAACCGACCTTCACTTCACCCGGAGAAATGAAACGCCCTAGACAGCAACCTAATATTCCTAGAATAGTAGAATATGGAGGTACTGGCATACATAAGGCATTCCCGGAAAGCACAAACGGAAGACGAGGAGTGGCAGTCCAACCTGAGAGCTGTATTTCCAGTACTTTATCCATTATCTCATATATTTATCTATGAATACTTCTACTATCTTTATTGGAGTGTCGATTATAAAGTTATCACTTGCCAAGGCTTTTACTTCCTCCTCATTTTCCAGATATCCTTTTCGGATTCCGATGCAGATAGGAGTTTGAAGTTTTTCTTTATAATCGTCTGCAAGTTCCTTCAGTAAATCTACATTTAACCGTGGACGTTCACCATTTCCAATATATAAATTATTGAAACAAGGGTTTGCAGACGTCATTCCTGCAAATACTATCACTTTAGGAGATACATCTGCTCCGAATGCGGCCATTTTAGCTCCCCCACGCAGGTGAACCAAGCCTTTCAATAGCCCCGAAGTACGTTCTTTTCTCAACTGCTCTGCATTCTGCAATGTATAAATCTGTACATTTTTCTGTGGTTCTTCCTTTACAAGAGAATTTTTATACTTTTCTATTAAATCTTTTGACAGTTCTACTCGTGAAGGTGTATTCACAAAAGTACCTAGGCGATAGCATTCCAGATTAAAGAAGCCTTCCAAGTGAGTGGAATAAAAGCGGGTCGAATAAGGTAAGGGAGTGCCATTTTTAGGAAAAACAAAAGCATTGTCTGTAGTCAGTGCACGCATTTTGGGAATTCCTTTTAAAATAGATGTTTTGAAGGGTGATGTACGTTGGATACTTTCTTCTCCTTTGGAGCCGCTTTTCATATAGCCAAACAAATCATCTTCCGGATAGGTCACAGGATCCAATTCTGTAGCTATCTTGGATGTTGCGCCTTTTGCATTTGTTTCAATAGCATGTAACTCGCTAGGCTGCCATCCATTTTCTTCATTAGCTGTATTTCTAAGCCAGCGACGCCATGCTTGAGCAGAAACATAAGGTACATCCTCCTTACGTCCATTGACAGTTTCTTTAAAGGTTTTCGGAATTACCGTATTTTGATCTTCTCCAGTAGCTAATCCGGAGCCATTCAAAAAAGTAGCTGTTGCATCACATAAAACGTTTCCAGTAATGTTTTGAATTTGTTTTGACATAATTATTCGTTTATAAGGTTATTGTTAAAGTAAATAAAAGAAATTTCATTAAGTTTTAGTCTGAAAGCGAACAAAAAAGTTTTAAAAGCGTAATTCCCCCAAGGATCATATACCAAATCATATTCATTCCATTCTTTTCCACTCTCGTTTAGGCGTTGCATTATGGAATGAAACCAGATTATTTGTAACCGTAAATCACTGCGAGGTATCGAACGTTTTATCTTTTCACATAATGCTGCATATTTAGACTTATCAACGACACTTTGAAATCTATCGTCGATGTACTGACAGGTAAAATTATTGATACGATCTAACCATTTCTTGATATCAGGATCAATTTGCAGAGATGAAGAATCTATTTCATCTTCCCAAGAAGATAAGTCTTCTTTATTCATATAATATAATCTTAGTAGAGAACAGACCCCATATACATTTTTAATCCCTCCCATTGAATAGAATAGTGGATATAAACGATAGATCCCCTCTTTCCAGGCATTCTCTATCAGTAGTTCATCCAAAATAGAAGAATCCACATCGTTATTTTTATCACCGTATCGGAAGTTTAATATCCGGTCGATGATTTTCGCTCGTTGATATTCTGAGGTCTGTTCTAATAGTTTGATTATTCTTACGCAAAGGTGTGAGGTTGTCGTATCTTTTACATTTACCATTGGCATGATTGATATAGAAGCTCCTTTCTGGTAATAAAAATGTATTAGTTTATGAATTTGAGTACATCGATATGAAACTGGTAGTTGTTCAGGTGCATCCAGAATGGATAGCTGGCAGCTCATTGACCAATCACCTTTTTCGGTTGCTCGTAACAAAATTCGATTTAATAACGACGCATAATCGTTCTTTATTTCATAAGCATCAGTCTTGTTCAGTATAGTCATATCTTTAGCATCCCTATATTTCATTACCAGGCCAGAAATATATTGAGCTATTGTAATAAGCTTCTCTTTACGAATGACTTTCCAATATGATTCAAAGAACTGCACGCTAACTCCTTCATTCATTTTGGAAGGATAAAGAAACTTCCATTCTTTTTTATCGGAAAGACATTCCAGAAATCCGGAACTTAAGAAAGAATCTGTCAAGATATGCTCGAGCTCACCTTTATGTCGATTACGCAATACAAATAATTGTCTAAGTAATTCATTGGGAACTCGGTCTATGAAGCAACTGGCACCTGCCCCTGAATTTGAAAAGCTCCACAGATTGACATCTGTGTATTCACAGTCAGCCTTACATCTTTCCATTACTTCCAGGGCTTCCAATACATAATTACCTTTAGCCCCCTTCATATTTTCAATTGGAGCATTTGTTGCAACAACTTCCTTTACTTTATCTACCAGATTATTTACTTTTTCTTCTACAAATTCTTCACAAAACTCCAAGGCTGTAGAATCAATTAGTAAAATACCTTTTTTATATATATAGGCACAAAATGGAAGGAACTGAAGCAATACTACACAAATAGGATGTACATGATAAGTCTGTTTGGCCATAGGAAGAGATTGGGCATCAGAGCCAAGTCCTCCTAGCAAAGGAAACCAACATCTGTTTAAAGTTAAATCTTTCTTTTTGGCTTCCTTTTCTGGTATACCCAAACTAACTAACGTTTCTAACATAAAATCTGAAAAAGTCTTGGAATAATGTAGTCCTGTCAGATTACATTGCTTATCACCTTCCGATTCAAAGCCATCCACTATCTTTACCAGTAGTGTTTCATAGATTTTTTCTCCGAGCTTCTTATCATTGTATAATGGTCCATTCTTCGTGAACAGCATAGTATAACTTTTGAAGCGCAAATTCATGCTCATCAACGAATAGGGAAGTTTATCGCACACTTTCCCAATCATATTTCGTAATAAGTTTGTAGTGATGTCTTGTACATCATTTAACCCAGCTAATGCTTTTATTGTCATTAAAGCATTGTTGACCATGGGATTACCTGTATAATGATTTACAATGTTCATATCAAAGATAATCAATTAATAGTTTTAAAATAAATAGGACAAGGACCATCTCTCCTACAGAAATATCAAAATCAATAAATCCTAGCCTTCTATTAATTCTTAATTTCATATTATATTCTTCTTTTGAATGCAAAAATAGTATATCCATTTATATTTAATCACTAAAGTGGTGAACAAATTGTTGTAAATAATAAAAAATTGTATCTTTGCACCTGAAGAGGAATTGAAATTTTATATTTAAACACTAATCGTACCATACTCCCCAATCAATTTTGGGGAGTTATTTCTCTTCCTCTAAAAATCCGAATCCCATTGAGGAAAGACTTCCTGCAGCTGATTCATAGAGGAATCTCATTAACTCTATTGGAGCTGAAATCTTTAGTTTACACATAAAACCTCGAACATTTGTTTCTTGTGGAGTACCTACTTTTATTTTTATTAAGGCAGATTTAGGTTGACCAATAACTTTCATCTGACAACTCTCTATATTAAAAATTTTATTTGTTCCATAAAATAAATTATATTTATCTATCAGACCTTTGAATAAAATATAAGGTGAAATGGAATCTTCAGGTGATAAGTAATCTACTTTGTTATCTGCTTTACGGAGTTTCAAACACATTGGTGATAAAGTCCGGAATGTCATCTCTTTTGTAAATTCAGGAGAGGACAAGACCTCTATATTACGTACTGTAAACTGTACAGTTGATATCTGATCACCAATTTCAAAGACTTTATTTGTGAATACTCCTTGTATAAAACTTTGGGTTCCTTTTTCTGGAAGAAAGCTAATTTGCCATTCGATTGTATCAGATAAAATTTGCATCCGTCCTTTCTCTGGTTGGACTTTGTATTTTTCTATTTTGAATCGTGAGTAGGAGAAGAACTTGAACGCTTTGCCATTTCTCATGCGGTATCCGTTGTTGTGCAACCAGGTGCTGTAATCTTTGTCTGCACGGGATAATATCTTATAGATAGCGGCAGATTGTTCGTATTGATAGTTGATGGGAAGTATGTTCCCAAAAGCTTTTCGATTTACTTCCAGTATGAGTTTGAATCTCATGGTTGATGTTTTATTATGGTTTTAGTGTTTTCCACGAAGATAGTTATTTAAATAGATTAATTCCCTTTTTCTACTATGTTTGTCAACACATCCCTTCACACCCCCTAAAACATTTTGCCTTACAACAACTATTATACGGATAAAATCCGCTATATTTACCACATCCGATTATCGTCGAACATCGTTTGTTAACGCTAGTATACTATGAATAGAATCTTTACAAGCCTGGCAGCAGTAGGATTGGCGCTGGCTGTCTATGCGGCGGAAGGGGAAACCTCCGTGGCCGGAACACCGCTTCGGGTGATTCCGATACCTGTGAACATCGAACTGGAACAGGGGGTGTTTATCGTTCCCGAACAGGGTATGACCTGCTACATCGAAGGGGAGCGGGCGGAACAACTGACCGGCTACCTGGAGCAGGGTCCCCTGAAATGGATACCGGTGGAGAAGGCGGGAAAGGCCGATGTGGTGATAAAAATTGCTGACAAGAAACCACGCAAGGGGGAAGCGGAGGACGGTCGGACGGCGGAAGGATATTCCCTACAGATTACTCCGAAACGGATTACGATACGGGCTGCCGGAGAGGCCGGTGCCTTCTATGCCCTGCAAACCCTCCTGCAGATGACGGAAGAGGGGAAGAACCGCCGGCTGGTGTGCTGTACGGTGGACGACCGGCCGCGCTTCGTATACCGGGGACTGCACTTCGACGTGTCCCGACATTTCCGCTCCAAGGAATTCCTGATGAAACAGATGGATGCCATGGCGCTGCTGAAGCTGAACAAGATGCACCTGCACCTGACCAACGGCACCGGATGGCGCCTGGAGATTGACCGTTATCCGAGGCTGACGGAGTTCGCGGCATGGCGGCCCAACCGCTCGTGGATGGACTGGTGCGAGGCCGGTACCAGGTATTGTGAGCAGGATACGCCGGGAGCCTACGGGGGGTATTACACGAAGGAGGATATCCGCCAACTGCTGGCATACGCCGAAGAACGGCACATCCAGGTGATTCCGGAAATCGAGATGCCGGGACATAGCGAAGAGGTGCTGACGGCTTATCCGGAACTCTCGTGTACGGGCGAGCCTTACCGGCATAGCGACTTCTGTGTGGGCAAGGAGGCTACCTTCACTTTCCTGGAGAATGTGCTGACGGAGGTCATCGACCTGTTCCCCTCGGAGTATATCCACATCGGAGGTGACGAGGCGGGAAAGGGCAGTTGGAAGACTTGTCCGGATTGCCAGCGGAGGATGAAGGAGGAAGGGCTGAAGGATGTGGACGAATTGCAGAGCTACCTGATTCACCGCATCGAGGCGTTCATCAATTCGAAGGGGAGGAAGATGATCGGTTTCGACGAAATCCTGCAAGGGGGACTGGCACCGAACGCTACGGTGATGTCCTGGCGGGGAACGGAAGGAGGCATCAAGGCGCTGAAGTCGGGACACGATGTCATCATGACACCGGGCAGCACCTGCTACCTGGACTATACGCAGGACGCGCCGTTCAAGGAACCGGTCTCCATCGGTGGGTACAGCCCGCTGGAGAAGGTCTATGGCTACGAACCGGTGGAGGAGGGCCTGACGGAAGAAGAGGCGGATCATCTGCTGGGGCTTCAGGGGAACCTGTGGTCGGAATACATCACGGAGGATGACCATGCGGAATACATGTATTATCCGCGGGCATTCGCCATTGCGGAAATCGGCTGGAGCCGGCCGGAACAGAAGGAGTACGAAGATTTCCGCAACCGTTCCCTCGGGCTGATTGACCTGCTCCGGGCACAGGGATACACGACCTTCGACCTGGCCAACGAATACGGGGAAAGGCGTGAGAGTCTGGCTCCGGTTACGCATCTGGGTAAGGGATGTAAGGTGATCTACAACCTGCCGTACAGCCCGCAATATCCCGCCGCCGGAGAGACGACCCTGACCGACGGCATCTGCGGCGGATGGACCTATGGCGATAGGAAATGGCAGGGGACGCTGGAGGATTTCGATGTAACCGTCGACTTGGGGAAGGTGCAGCCGGTACACTACGTGGGGGCCACGTTCATGCACTCGCCGGGTGCCTGGGTACACGTGCCGCAAAAGGTGGAGGTGTCTCTGTCGGTAGACGGAAAGACCTTTACACCCGCCGGAACCGCATGGTGCGACATCCCCGACGACGTGCCCAAGCTGCTCTTGAAAGAATACGGTACGGTGTGCCAGGGAGAGGCCCGTTACGTCCGTGTACATGCCGTGAAGAATCCTCGTCCGGGAGCCTGGCTCTTTACCGATGAAATCGTGGTTAATTAATAATGAATAATGAATAACGGGGAGACCTTGTCCATTCGTCAACTGACCTCTTATGTGGGGATGATTTAAAAGCCAGTGTATAGTTGGTTGATTTTTAGGACGCACGGACCGTGCGTCCCTACAGAGAGAAATGGTTCCGGCCTTAGTTTGGGGGCGAAAAAGCGGAGGAGCGGAGAGCGGCGAGA
>ENA-OOXA01001470-OOXA01001470.1-human-gut-metagenome-genome-assembly--contig:-NODE-1470-length-13142-cov-2.992512_pt1 | contig 13142 bp, 14 predicted proteins | sample MGYA00241581_ERZ501331 | MGnify/ENA primary metagenome ERZ501331 (study PRJEB25962, sample SAMEA2042982) | human gut metagenome | biome: human gut; feature: human-associated habitat; material: faeces...
CTTCACGCAGCACGCCGATGCGGCCGCGCAAAGCATCGGCGTCTTCCTTGTTGAGAACGCCGGTGATGCGGGCAATGAGCATCTGGCCGTGAACCTTGAGTTCTTCGATTTCGAGCGTCTTGGTGTTGCCGCGGATGTCAGTCAGGAACCAGCGCTTGGTCGCGGCAAGAATTTCCGGTTCTTCAAAAGGCACCACGCGAACCCAGCCGCGTACGCCGTAAGCGCCGTTGGTACGGCCCACTGTCAGGATTTTGTTGTCGGACATAAAACCAAAATCGGAAATTAAAAAAGCGGCCTCTCCGTTTTCCGGAAAGACCGCCTTCGGCGTTGGTGAGACGTCACTATTCTTGATCAGGAAACCGCCGGGTACTGCGAGTTAGATACCGAACCCATCTCAAAGAGGATAGCCGTCGGCGCATTCGGGTGTGCTTGGACACGAGAGGCACGGCACCGAAGCAGCGAGGTTCGCAGGCAGTCCGTCTGACGGTCGGGTTAATTTTCCTTCGTTTGAAAGTTCCGTCTTACGTCGTCTTGTCGCTGATTAGGCGGCAGCCTTCTTGGCACCCTTGAGGATGCGGGCGACGGTGTCGCTCATCTGAGCGCCGTTCTTGACCCAGTGAGCCACGCGTTCTTCGTTGAACGTCAGGCGCTGCGGGCCTTCGGCGATCATCGGGTTGTAGAAGCCCAGACGTTCGTTGAAGCGGCCGTCACGACGATTGCGGGAATCGGTCACGACGATGTTGTAGAAGGGACGCTTCTTGGAGCCCGAGCGGGACAGACGAATGATAACCATTGTATTTTTCCTCTTTTAAATCAATGCGCCCGTACCAGGCGCTTTCAAAATTTGCCGTCTTGCCAACCGGCAAGTACAGGACGCAAAACCGCCGCACGCAGCCGCTTTGCGAAAGGCGCAATTTTACGCGCAAATTTCCTAAAAAATCAAGCCTTAGAAGAGAGATCCGGTCTCCCCGATCGCCAATTCCCGTGCGGTCTCGGTTTCAGACGTTTTTTCTTTTGCATCAGACACTTGCTCAGATTGCCCGACACCCGGTCCGATCATCTGCAAGAAGCGCGCTTCGTCAATCACAGTCACTCCGAGCGCCTGCGCTTTTTCCAACTTGCTTCCGGCAGCCTGTCCGGCAATGTGGCCACCGGCGGTTCCACTTCCATGAAGAACGTCATCGCTGCCCTGACCGAAGGCTTTGCGGAAGTGGAGCCGGGCGTCACCGTCAGCTATGACCCCACCGGTTCCGGCGCCGGCATCACCGGTGCCACCGATAAGACGCTGGACATCGGCCTGTCCTCCCGTGCTCTGAAGGACGAGGAGAAGAACGATGTGGACGGCACCGTTATCGCACTGGACGGCATCGCCATCATCGTGAACAAGGCCAGCAAGGTCGAGGACCTGACCGTGGACAAGCTCAAGCAGATGTTCACCGGCGAGATCACCAACTGGGCCGATGTGGGCGGCGACGACGGCGAGATCGTTCTGATCGGCCGTGAGGCTGGTTCCGGCACCCGCGACGGCTTCGAGAGCATCGTGGACGTGAAGGACAGCTGCAAGTACGCACAGGAGCTGACCGCTACCGGCGCTGTCATCAGCGCTGTGGAGGCCAACCCTCTGGCCATCGGCTACGCTTCCCTGTCCGCTGTGGGCGACACCGTGAAGATGGTCACTGTCGGCGGCGTGGAGTGCAGCGAGGAGACCGTCAAGGACGGCAGCTATGAGGTCCAGCGCCCCTTCGTCTTCGTCACCAACAAGTCTGTCACCCTGTCCGAACAGGCACAGGCCTTCTTCGACTTTGCCACCAGCACCGATGCCGCCGACCTCATCCGTACTGCCGGTGCCGTCCCTGTGAATGAGTGATGACCTGAATCTATGAAACAGAACAAATCGTTTCTGAAAAAGATCGAGCTGCCCCGCACCCCCGCCGAATGGCTGGAGGCCGTGATGAACTTCCTGTTCTTCCTGTGCGGAATGCTGGCGGTGGGCTGCGTGATCCTCATTTCGGTGTACATGATCGCGTCGGGCGTGCCCGCCATCCGCAAGATCGGCCTGTTCCGCTTCGTGTTCGGCACCGAGTGGGCCTCCACCGCCGCCGACCCGAAGTACGGCATCCTGCCCTTCATCCTGTCCAGCGTCTACGGCACGCTGGGTGCCACCATCATCGGCGTGCCCATCGGCCTGCTGACGGCAGTGTTCCTCTCCAAGGCCGCAAATCCCAAACTGCGCACCGTGGTGGTCACCGCCATTGAGCTGCTGAGCGGCATCCCCAGCGTCGTGTTCGGCCTGCTGGGTATGCAGGTGCTGGTGCCCGCCGTGGCCAAGGCCTTCGGCAAGGCGTCGGGCGCGTGCCTGTTGAGCGCCATCGTCGTGCTGGCCATCATGATCCTGCCCAGCATCGTCTCCGTGTCGGTAACGGCCCTGAACGCCGTGCCGCCGGAGTATGAGCAGGGCAGCCTCGCGCTGGGGGCCACCGACACCGAAACGTGGTTCAAGATCAGCGTCCCCGCCGCAAAAAGCGGCATCGCTGCCGGTATCGTGCTGGGCATCGGCCGCGCCATCGGCGAGGCCATGGCCGTCATGATGGTGGCGGGCAACAGCCCCAATATGCCGGACAGCCTGTTCCGCAGCGTCACCTTCCTGACCACGGCCATTGCCAAGGAAATGAGCTACGCCAGCGGCTTGCAGAAACAGGCGCTGTTCAGCATCGCGCTGGTCCTGTTCGTCTTCATCATGGGCATCAATGTGGTGCTGAACGTGATCCTGAAGGGAGGCGACCGCGATGCACGCTGATCTCTCCCCGGCCCGCCGGGCATGGAACCGCTTCTTCACCGCCGCCGTCTGGGCCGCCGCCATCCTCGTGATGGTTCTGGTGGCGGGCATTATCGGGATGGTTCTGGTGCGGGGCATCCCCCACATCAGCTGGAAGTTCCTGACCACCACCGCCAGCGTGCTGAAGGGCACCGACGGCATCCTGCCCGCCATCCTGAACACCCTGTACGTCATCCTGCTCACCCTGCTGATCGTGCTGCCGCTGGGGGTGGGGGCGGCGGTCTACCTGACCGAATACGCCTCCAACCGCCGCCTGATCGCGGTGATCGAGTTCACCAACGAGACGCTGGCGGGCATCCCCAGCATCATTTACGGCTTGGTGGGTATGCTGGTCTTCGCGCAGACGCTGGGCTTCCAGACCTGTCTGCTCTCCGGCAGCCTGACACTGGTCATCATGAACCTGCCCACCATCATCCGCACCACGCAGGAATCGCTGAAAACGGTGCCGCAGGGCTACCGCGAAGGCGCACTGGGGCTGGGCGCGGGCAAATGGCACATCATCCGCACCATCGTGCTGCCCTGCAGCATCGACGGCATCGTGACCGGCTGCATCTTGGCTGTGGGCCGTATCGTGGGCGAGAGCGCCGCGCTGCTCTTCACCGCCGGTGCTGCCGAGGTCATCGCCAAGAGCGTGGCCAAAGCCTACACCTCCAACGGCGCGACCCTCTCCGTCCTGCTCTATCTGCGGGCCTTTGAGGACGGCGATTTCGACTCCGCGTGGGCCATCGGTGCCGTGCTGCTGGTGCTGGTGCTGGCCATCAACCTTGCCGCCCGGCTGGCCAAGAATAAGCTGAAACAAAAACAATAAGAGGATTATTATGGAGAATGCTCCGATCATCACCGCCCAAAACTTAAACCTATGGTACGGCGATTTCAAAGCTCTGAAAAACATTTCGCTGGATGTCGGCGAGCGGGAGATCACCGCGCTGATCGGCCCGTCCGGCTGCGGCAAGTCCACCTTCCTCAAGACGCTGAACCGGATGAACGACCTCGTGCCCGGCGTGCGGATCGAGGGTGACGTGCGGCTGCGCGGGCAGGACATCTTTGCCCGCGAGATGCAGCCCACCGAGCTGCGCCGCCGCGTGGGCATGGTGTTCCAGAAGGCCAACCCCTTCCCCATGAGCATCTACGACAATATCACCTACGGCCCCAAGCTCCACGGCGTGCGGAACAAAGCCGAGCTGGACGAGCTGGTGGAGCGCTCGCTGAAAGGCGCAGCGCTCTGGAACGAGGTGAAGGATCGCTTGAAAAAGAGTGCGCTGGGCCTTTCCGGAGGCCAGCAGCAGCGGCTGTGCATTGCCCGTGCGCTGGCGGTCCAGCCCGAAGTGCTGCTGATGGACGAACCCACCAGCGCCCTTGACCCCGGCTCCACCATGAAGGTGGAAGAGCTGATGAGCGAGCTGAAAGAGAACTACACCGTCGTCATCGTCACCCACAATATGCAGCAAGCGGCCCGCATCAGCGACAAAACGGCCTTCTTCCTGCTGGGTGAGCTGGTGGAGGCGGGCCCCACGGCGCAGATCTTCAGCACGCCGCAGGACAAACGCACAGAGGATTATATTTCCGGCCGGTTCGGCTGAGAGGGAGGTTTTCACATGACCATTCGCGCACAATATGATGCAGACCTCGCCGCGCTGAAAACGGCCGTGGCCGAGATGGGCGGGTGCGCCGCCGACGCCGTGGAGGCCGCACTGGAAGCGCTCTGCACCGCCGACGCCGACGCGGCCGCGGCGGTCATCAAGGGAGACGGCCGCATCAACAGTATGCAGCGGGACATCGAGCACCGCTGCATGACCCTGCTGCTCCGCCAGCAGCCCGTGGCGGGCGACCTGCGCCGCATCTCGACGGCGATGAAGATCGTCACCGACATCGAGCGCATCGGCGACCATGCCGCCGACATCGCCGAGATCATCCCCCACCTTGCGGCCTCCCGCAAGGCGGGCGACCCTGCTGTAAGCGACGCCATTCGGATGGGCCAGAAGGCCCACAAAATGCTCCTTGACGCCCTCGACGCCCTGACCGGCGAGGACGAGCCCGCCGCCCAGAAGGTGATCGCCGCCGACGATGAAGTGGACTACGACTTCAACGCCATCAAGCGCACCCTTGCCGCCGAGATCGCCGCCGACCCCGCCAAGGTGGATGCCGCCCTTGACCTGCTCATGGTCATCAAGTATCTGGAGCGGATCGGCGACCACGCCGTGAACCTTGCCGAGTGGGTCGAGTTCGTCTGCACCGGCCGCTACCAAAACGAAGCCATGTTCTGAGTTTCCCCGGAAAGTTCGTGTTTTCCTCACTTTTTCCGGAAAAGCTGTCCTCCCAGCCGAGGGCAGCTTTTTGTTTTGCGGCGCTGTACCGCCCCAATTGTGAAATTTCACTTTGCTCGAAAATTTAAGTTTCTCCTGCAATGTTTCGGGGCACTGGACCGTATTATAGTCAGAAAGGCTGAATACGGAGGATCGGAGTCTTATGAAACAGATGCAGAATTTTCCGCTGGAATCCCGCGGCGAAACGGTCAGCCGGGAAGCGCTGGTCCAAGCGGCTTTACAGGAGATCACCCAGAACTATCGCGAAGCAAGCCTCTCCAATGTGGCGCGTACTTACGGCGTTTCGCTGGCCTATGTCAGCGAGTGCGTCCGCGCCCAGACCGGCAAGACCTATAAGGAGCTGCTCCAGAAGCACCGGATGGAGACGGCGGCGCGGCTGCTGCGCCGCAGCGATTTGAATATCCAGCAGATCATCACGCAGGTAGGGTACGAAAATACGAGCTATTTTTACCGCCTGTTCCATGAGCGCTACGGCCAGAGCCCCCGCGAGTACCGCAATACCCGCGCGAGCCGCGCCCGCGCGTGAAGCTGACGCTTGCGGCCCTTTCCGCTTTCGGGCGGAGAGGGCCGTTTTTGTGTGCGGCAAAAACTGGAATTTCGGTGCGGATTGTGATAAAATGAGACCAATAGACTGGATGTGTCGGTTTTCGCGCATCCGAAGAGAGGGTGGATGAACATGTTTCGTGGAGCAAGACGCTCTGATCTGGACGCTATCATGCAAATTTATGCCCGCGCCCGGCAAGCCATGGCCGACAGCGGCAACCCGACCCAATGGGGCCGGAACTTCCCCCCGCAGGAGCTGATCGAGGAGGACATCGACACCAACCGCCTGTTCGTGTATCTGCACAACGGCGCACTGGAGGGTGCGTTCGCCTTCATCCTTGGCCCGGACCCGACCTATGCCAAGATCGAGGACGGCCAGTGGCTGAACGACACCCTGCCTTACGGCACCATTCACCGCTTGGCCTCGGCGGGCAAGCGCCCCGGTGTGGCGTCGGACATCATCAACTGGTGCTTGGAGCACTGCGAGAGTCTGCGAGCCGACACCCACGCCGATAACAAGGTCATGCAGCACATTTTGGAGAAGAACGGCTTCACAAAGTGCGGCATCATCCATGTGGCCGACGGTACGCCCCGCATCGCTTACCAGCGCCTTTCGCGGGAAGGAGCGTCACGATGAGCAAACGGAACAAGGAGCTGGAGGATGCCGTTGCCGCCCTGCGGCCGGAGATGATCGCGGCATTGCAGCGGCTGATCCGCAAGCCCAGCGTGGAGGCTTCTCCCCTGCCCGGCAAACCCTTTGGCCCGGACGTGGACGCCTGTTTCACCGAGGCGCTGACCCTCTGCCATGAACTCGGCTTTGAGACCACCGACCTTGACCGCTACATCGGCTGGTGCGAGATCGGTTCCGGCGACGAGATGGTGGCGGTGCTGGGCCATCTGGACGTGGTGCCCGAAGGCGAGGGCTGGCATCACCCACCCTACGGCGCGGAGATCGTGGGCAGCAAACTCTTTGGCCGTGGCGCCATCGACGACAAGGGCCCGGTGGTGGCCAGCCTCTTTGCGCTGAAGGCCATCCGGGATCTCGGCATCCCGCTGGACCGCCGGGTGCGCCTCCTCTTCGGCCTGAACGAGGAGACGAACGACCGCGACGTTTTGTATTACCGTGAGCACGGCGGGGAGCTGCCGGTGCTGGGCTTCACGCCCGACGGCGAGTACCCGCTGATCAACGGCGAAAAGGGCATCCTGAACGAGTGGTATGGCATCTCGCTCCGGCAGGACGGCAAGCTGCAGATCAAGTCGGTGCGCGGCGGCGTGGCGGGCAATGTGGTGCCCGCCCATGCGGAGGCGGAGCTGACCGGCCCGGCGTGCATTTCCCTGCCCGAAGCTGAGGGCATCACCGTCACCCGGACGGAGGGCGGCTGGAAGGTGGAGGCTGAGGGCGTTTCGGCCCACGGCAGCCACCCGGAACAGGGCAAAAACGCCATCGGGCTGCTGATGCTCTACCTGAACCGGCTCCCGCTGACGGGCAGCACCCGGCGGGTGGTGAGCTTCCTTGCCGAAAAGTTCGGCTTGGATCCCTACGGCGCACGGCTGTTGGGGAAGCGGCTGGAAGATGACCTCTCCGGCCCCATGAGCTGCAACCTCGGCCTGATCGAGGGCGACAGCGGCAGCATCCGGGTCAAGCTGAACTACCGCTATCCCGTCACCAAGACCGTGGAGGACTGCCAGCCCGCCGTGAAGGCCGCGTTTGAGAATGCGGGCTGGAAGCTGGAACAGTCCGTCCACAAGGAAAAGCTCTACTACCCGGAGACGGCCCCGCTGGTAAAGGCTCTGCTGGAGACCTACCGCACGGCCACCGCAGACTACGCCCCGCCCAAGTGCATCGGCGGCGGTACGTATGCGAAAGTGCTGCCCAACACGGTGGCCTTCGGCCCCCTGTTTGAGGGCGACCCCGTGACGGAGCACCAGCCGGATGAGTTCATCGATCTGGATCGTCTGGTGCAGAACGCCCAGATCATCGCACAGGCAATGGTCAAGCTGGCCAATCTGCCGTTGGAATAAGAGGAGGCTGCGAACTATGAAGATCACGCAGGTGCGGCTGGGCCGCATTTCCACCCCGCTGCGGGTGCCGTTCAAGACGGCGCTGCGCACGGTGAACAGCGTCGAAGATGTCATCGTGGAGCTCCACACCGATACCGGTGCTGTGGGCTACGGCGAAGCACCTCCTACCGGCGTCATCACCGGAGACACCGCCGGGGCCATCATCGGGGCCATCCAAGACCACATCGCCCCGGCGATTCTGGGCCGCGACCTTGACGAGTTCGAGGACCTGACCGCCGCCGTGCAGAAGGCCCTCGTCCACAACACCAGCGCCAAGGCGGCGGTGGATATGGCCCTGTGGGACCTGCTGGGCCAGAAGTACAACGCCCCCGTCTACCGGATGCTGGGCGGGGCCCGGAAGAACATCGTCACCGACATCACCATCAGTGTGAACCCGCCGGAGGAGATGGCGCGGGATGCCCGCACTGCCATCGCCCGCGGCTACGACTGCCTGAAGGTCAAGGTCGGCATCGACCCGGAGCTGGATGTGGCCCGGCTGGCTGCCGTCCGCGAGGCCGTGGGAAAGGATGTCTGCATCCGCATCGACGCCAATCAGGCGTGGAACGCGAAACAGGCCGTCCGTATCCTGAACCAGATGCAGGATAAGGGGCTGGATATCGAGTTCGTGGAACAGCCCGTCCCTGCTGCCGACCTTGAGGGGATGCAGTACGTCACCCGCCACGCCGACGTCCCCGTTCTGGCGGACGAGAGCGTGTTCAGCCCGGCGGATGCCCTCAAGATCATGCAGACCGGCGCGGCCGACCTCGTGAACATCAAGCTGATGAAGTGCGGCGGCATCACCAACGCCCTGCGCATCGCGGCGGCGGCGGAGGTCTACGGCGTCGAGTGCATGATCGGCTGTATGCTGGAAGCGAAGGTCTCGGTCAACGCCGCTGTGGAGCTGGCGTGCGCCAAGAAGATCATCACCAAGATCGACCTCGACGGCCCGGTGCTGTGCAGCGAGGACCACATCCTCGGCGGTGCCGTTTTCAACGAAAAGAACATCACCGTCTCCGATGCCCCCGGTATGGGCATTGAGGGATTCGTGCCCGGTAAAGTGAACTATCTGGCCTGATCTGGCCTACTATAAATCGGCCCTGCCGAAAAATCGGAAAAGCGTTTGCGCCGCATGGCGCACCGCCCGATTTTTTGGACAGGGCCTTTTTTCTTGACATACCACAGTTCTTTTTTGCAAATTGTATTTTGTGTGCAGACAGTGAAAAATCTTCGCGTTTCCCCATTGTTAGATGAAAAGCCAGAAAAATCGGCTAAAATCTTTGACTTTTTGAAGGATAAGGGCTATAATCTACATGTTCCGTGTAGAGGGATAGGAAAATATGTGCGCAGTGGACGTACAACTTAGGTAGAGGAGTGTTTTGATATGAAAACGCTGAAGGCAATTGTGGCAAAGTACAATGCCACCAGCCTGATCCTGCGGATCTTGGTGGGCCTCATCGTCGGCGCAGTGCTGGCGGTTCTGGTCCCCGGTGCGGGCTGGCTGGAAGAATTCGGCAACCTGTTCGTGGGTGCCCTGAAAGGCATTGCGCCGGTTCTGGTCTTCGTCATCGTGGCCAGCGCATTGGCGCAGGGCACCTCCAAGCTGGACCGCCGGTTCGGCACCGTCATCTGGCTGTATATGCTCACCACCTTCTTGGCGGCAGCCATTGCGGTCATTACGAGCTTTCTGTTCCCCCAGACCATCGTTCTGGCAGAGGCTGCGGAGTCGGAAGTGGTGCCGCAGGGCCTCGGTGAGGTGCTGAACACCCTGCTGACCAACTTTGTGGCCAACCCCGTGAGCGCGCTGCTCAACGGCAACTACATCGGCATCCTGTTCTGGGCCTGCCTATTCGGTCTGGCTATGAAGAAGTACGGTGCGGAGGGCACCAAGGTCTTCCTTGCCAACACGGCGGACGCGGTGTCCCAGATCGTACGCTGGATCATCAATCTGGCACCCTTCGGCATCATGGGTCTGGTCTATACCAATGTGGTCAGCAACGGCCTGTCCATCTTCACCCAGTACGGCAGGCTGCTGGCACTGCTTGTCGGTACCATGCTGTTCATGGCGCTGATCGTCTCCCCGCTGATCATCTTCATCTATCTGCACTGCAACCCCTATCCGCTGGTGTTCCGCTGCCTGAAGGAGTCCGGCCTGACCGCCTTCTTCACCCGCAGTTCGGCGGCGAATATCCCCGTGAATATGACCCTGTGCGAAAAGCTGGGGCTGGATAAGGATATGTACTCCGTCTCCATCCCGCTGGGCGCGACCATCAATATGGATGGCGCGGCCATCACCATCACCATCATGACGCTGGCCGCAGCCAACACGCTGGGCTTGCAGGTCTCCCTGCCCGCCGCCATCTTGCTGTCGGTCATGTCGGCGCTGGGCGCATGCGGTGCTTCCGGTGTGGCGGGCGGCTCCCTGCTGCTGATCCCCATGGCCTGTTCCCTGTTCGGTATCTCCAATGATATCGCAATGCAGGTCGTTGGCGTCGGCTTCATCATCGGCGTGGTGCAGGACTCTGTGGAAACGGCCCTGAACTCCGCCGGCGACGTGGAGTTCGCCGCCACCGCCGAGTATCACCAGTGGCTCAAGGAGGGCAAGTCCCTGCCGGAGTTCTTGGGTGGTAACAAGTAAACCGAAGATTGAACCATTGGGGCTTCCGCAAAAGGCGATTTTGCGGGAGCCCTTTTTGCGAAAAAGACTGGACAGGAAGGAAATTCGTCCTCGGAATAATGGAATGCCCATGTACTTGTTCATGTATACAAGAACTTTGCTGACGAGGAAAAACCTTTTGTGCGAGCTGAACAATCGACGCGAGAACGTCAAAAATATAACGCTGAATTCATAAAATATTCATAATCTATTTGCTTCTTCTTCATAAATGGATGGCATAATATGGACATCCCAAGAGGGAAGGAGATAAAAATTATGAAGATTCTGAAGAAGATCGCGAAGATCGTCGCTGAGGTTTGCTCTGTCAACGCTGGTATCGATTTCTACGCTGGCTAATGAAAAAATCCCAGTTCCTGTGGGAAAGTGGAACGGATTTTTCTGAGCAAGTAAAAAGCAAATCGCTTTGATGATAGAAAAAAGGAGCCGCTGCAAGGGAAAACTTGCGGCGGCCCCTTTTTTGTTTCGGGGAAAACGGCTCAGTCCATGAACTTTGCCTTCTGCAAAGCAGTCAGGATGAGCGGGATGAGGATGAGCTGGGCGATGATGCCGGGCACGGCGGTGAGCAGTGCACCGGACAGGAAGGCCGAGAAGGGGAAGGCCGAGCCGGACAGGCCCGCCAGCACGAACCGCACCGCGCCCCAGACAAGGCGGCCCGCCACCATGGCGGTGGCGAGGGCGGCATACATCATGGGCAGAGTGTGCCGGACCTTTTTGTACATCCAGCCGCTGACGGCGCCGTAGGTGGCCAGCTCAAAGGCCATGGAGATGGCGATGGGGTACAGAGGGGGCATCCCGAACATCACCGAGCGGAGCAGCGGCGCGATAAAGCCGAGGGCAAGGCCCCACGGCCCGCCCAGCACAAAGCCCGCCAGCAGCACCGGGAAGTGCATGGGGCAGAGCATATTGCCGATCTGGGGCACATGGCCGGTGATCATGGGCAGGACAAAGGCCAGCGCCAGAAACAGCGCGGCCAGCACGATGTTCCGTGCGGGAGAGTTGGGTTTGGTCTTCATCAATGGTTCCTCCTTCTGGTGACAGAACACAACAAAAAAAGAGGCCCGCCCTTGGCATGGTACGCCAAAGGCAGACCCCTTCATGGTGTCTGTTTCAAAAAATGCGATGGAAAAAATGGGCTTCAGCCCCTCAGCCCGGCTTCCTGCCGGAATTGTGAAAATTATAGCAGATGGTAAGGGGGATGTCAAGGGGAGGAAACGGGCTGCAATTTCCACAAAAACCGGCGAATTTGAAAGCGGTTTTGCCAAGTGATGTACATTTTCACGAAAGAAGCTTGACGTTTTTGCACAGAATAGATAATATAGAATTGAAAAATAGCGCATCGAGGCGCAACGGCCTCCCTGCGCACACACTCCGATGCAAACGCTGAGGTTCATACGGGAGGACCATCATGACAAATGCAGAAAAACTCACCCTAGCAAAGCACGCCTGTCACATCCGCATGGGCGTGATCGAGGGCACTCACAGCGCCAAGTGCGGCCATCCGGGCGGCAGTCTGGATATCGCGGAAGTGCTGTCCTACCTCTATTTCGTGGAGATGAACGTCGATCCGAAGGCTCCGAAGGCTCCGGATCGGGACCGTCTGGTGCTCTCCAAGGGCCACGCAGCCCCCGGCCTGTACGCAGCGCTGGCTGAGCGCGGCTTCTTCCCGGTAGAGGACCTCAAGACCCTGCGCAAGATCGGCAGCTATCTGCAGGGCCACCCCAACATGAACAGCGTGCCGGGTGTGGATATGTCCACCGGCAGTCTGGGTCAGGGCATCAGCGCCGCCGCCGGTATGGCGCTGGGCGCCAAGCACGCGGGCAAGGGCCTGAGCGTTTACGCCATCGTCGGCGACGGCGAGGTGGAAGAGGGCGAGTGCTGGGAAGCTTTCATGTTCGCCGCCCACTACGGCCTGTCGAACCTCTGCGTCTTCCTTGACCGCAACCACCTGCAGATCGACGGCACCACCGAGACGGTCATGAACAGCGCACCGCTGGAGGAAAAGCTGAAGGCGTTCAACTTCAACGTCATCACCATCAACGGCCACGACTACGACCAGATCGAAGCCGCCATCAAGGCCTTCCACGCAGAGACCGAAAAGCCCACCTGCATCGTGATGGATACCCTCAAGGGCAAGGGCGTTTCCTTTATGGAGAACGCCGTTGACTGGCACGGCAAGGGCCCCAATGACGAGGAATATGAGATCGCCATGAAGGAACTGAACGCAGCCTACGCCGCGCTGGAAGAGGAGGACAAGTAAGATGGCAGATGTGAAGAAGATCGCAACCCGTGACAGCTACGGCAACACGCTGAAGGAACTGGCCGCCGAGGGTCACGACGACATCGTGGTGCTGGATGCAGACCTTGCAGCCGCCACCAAGACCGGCATGTTCCGCAAGGCTTACCCGGACCGCCACTTTGACTGCGGCATTGCCGAGGGCAACATGATGGGCGTGGCCGCCGGCCTGTCCACCATGGGCTTTACCCCCTTCGTTTCCAGCTTTGCCATGTTTGCTGCGGGCCGTGCCTTTGAGCAGATCCGCAACTCCATCGCCTACCCCCACCTGAACGTCAAGATCGGTGCGACCCACGGCGGCATCTCCGTCGGCGAGGACGGCGCTTCCCACCAGTGCTGCGAGGACTTCGCGCTGATGCGCAGTCTGCCCGGCATGACCGTCATCTGCCCCGCCGATGACGTGGAGGCCCG
>ENA-OOXA01001480-OOXA01001480.1-human-gut-metagenome-genome-assembly--contig:-NODE-1480-length-13040-cov-2.563881_pt1 | contig 13040 bp, 10 predicted proteins | sample MGYA00241581_ERZ501331 | MGnify/ENA primary metagenome ERZ501331 (study PRJEB25962, sample SAMEA2042982) | human gut metagenome | biome: human gut; feature: human-associated habitat; material: faeces...
CTAGCCGCCTGTACGCTCAACTATGGGAAACCGTGCCTTGCCGCCGGCATACCTCGGTTGCCATGCTCAACCCTCGCTGTTCTCTTGAAACGATTGAGGCATGGGTTTCGGGCGACATTTCTGTCAGTTGTCCACTCATCAACGGAACAGCACATCAGACAGGCGCTCTCGGTCGCTGCGAAAATCAGCCGTTGCTTGATGAAATCGCGGAGCAATACGGCTGCGGCATTCGTGCTCAGTTCGTCGCGCGTCTCATCGATCTCATGAACTACTGGAAAGTGCGCCGCGCCCCGCAATGGACAGTGCTGGCCGCACAAACGGCGCCCCACACAGGGCTCGCGCATGTACAAACCGCCCGCGGCTCCCTGATCGTTCGTGTCATCGTTGAAAACGGCATGATTGCCGGCGTCAAGACTATTGCTCCGACCGAGTGGAACTTCGCATCCGGCAGTTGCGCCGAGCAGGCACTTTCGATGATCGAGTTCAGTACGCAGGATCAGTGGCGGCGCGACGCAGCCTGGATCGTGACTGCCATCGACCCGTGCGTTCCCTATCAAATTCGCTTCCACAACGATACAAGCGATACGGAGTAAAGCCATGCACGAGGTCTCCATTGCAGAAGGCATTCTCTCGGCCGTTAAGTCAACCCTCGTTAACGAACCGCAAGCCAAAGTGACTTCCGTCACAGTGAGCATCGGCGAGCTCGCGGGCATTGAAATCCAAGCGCTTCTCTTTGCTTGGGATTCAGTGACCCGAGGCACGCTCGCCGACGAGTCCAAACTCGTGATCAACCGGGTTGCAGGTGAAGCCTGGTGCATGAAATGTGCCAAAAACGTAGCTCTGCACCGACACGGCGATCCTTGTCCCTCGTGCGGCGGCTATCAGCTCATGGGTCAGTATTATAAAGACTCAAACGGTGAGAAAGTGCCTGGACTGGGGCTTTTTGATTACTATACTGTGGCGTCTACCGATAAAAGATGCAGATGTATCGGTAATATCGTCATCGAGGCTCAGCTTGACGGAGAAAAATACAAGGTCATAGGCTTTGAAAACCATGGCGGACAGACCACCAACGTCAAGTCGCCCTTCGGAAAAGTCCTTTCAGGCAACGGCAATGAGTTTGAAAGCAGTACCGAGGGCTATATGGAAAAAAGCGTTATCGCAACCTATCTCCATGGTCCGCTCCTGTCAAAAAATCCAAAGGTCAGCGACTATGTTATTTCATACTGCATGAGCCGTAAGCTTGGCGAAAAGTATATCCCCGCACCTATAAACGATAAGCTTGAAGAAGATTGCCGCAAACAGCTTTTTGAGAGGCTTGGTGTGTAAAAATGTTTTCACTGTTCAAAAAGAAGCAGACTCAGAGCGAGCCGCCTCTGAAAAAGAAAATAAAGGATATGAAGTGCAGAAAAATAAACTACGTTGACGAGGGCTTTGATACCCTCGCTTCGGAAATGTCTGCCGACCCGAAAGCTATTCTCAGGCTCAAGCCTGTGAACTATTATGCCATAAAAAATAAATATATCATGGGAAAAGTTTATACGTCTGAGGATCATCAGGAGAACTATGTGCAGTTTTTCAGATACGAGTATGACCACGAGTGCGGAAAAACTGATATCTACCCCCTAAGTGCAGAGCTTATGTCAAAGGCTCTTGCAAAGGTGGGCATAATCATAGACCTGAAAGCCCTTGCCAAAGACCAGTGAGGAAACGAAAATGGCTTCAAAACTTGACGAATTTGATATGAAAGCCCCTGTGGCTGACCTGCTTTATCCCTCTGTGGAAAAGCACAACGCAATGAAAAAAAGAGCTGCCGCCCTTGAAAAGCTCCCCAGAGCGTTTGTTGACAATCTGGAGCTTGAAAAGGTGGCTGATATCATCACGCCCCATTACCAGTATCGTGTAATGAGGCTTTTTTGTGAGGTTTGCGACGATGAGGAGGTAATAAACTACCGCCTTGATATCCTTGATGATTTCATAAGGCTTCCGTCATTGTCTGCCACCATACGCAAGGTGATAAACGTCATGGTGGAAAATGACAGAAAGAACATCTATAATCTTACTACTCCCGACAGCTTTTCACAGCTTGATGATGCCATAAGCGGCTTTGACGCTTACATACAGTGCATGGAGATAATGCACGATTTTTATGGAAAAATGAAAGATAAGATACGCTCAGAGGGCGTAAAAAAGCTTTTTGCGTTCTTTGAGGAGCATTACGGCGACAAGCATTATATATCCCTGAAGGGTGAGATAGAAAAGCTTAAAAAGGCGCTCTATGACCGCATACGAAGTGTTACAGTCGCCATAAACCTCGATGAAAGGCTAGTTCCTGTTTCAGCAGGCATTATAGAGCTTTCAAAAGAGCGTTACGATATAAAACCGTCCCTTGTTGACAGGATACTTTACCATGGGGCAAAGTTCAACGATAAGGCTGTTGTGAAAAATCTTAGAAAGAAGTATAATGACAGCGAGGTGTCTGACGATAAGCTTATCAACACTGTGGATAAGACCCTTTTCGACGAGCTTAGCGATCTTACTGATACTTTTGTGAAAATGATAGACAAGGTGCTTGCGGAGTATCAGAAAGCAGGCATTGCCGATATGCGCTATATAGACTATCAGCTTGAATACTACATGGGCGCAGTGGCTATGATAGAAGCCTGCGAAGATCAGGGGCTTAAAATGTGCCGTCCGAAAATTCTTCCTGCAGGTGAGAGAAAAGCCGTCATAAAGGATATCTTTGACCCTGTTTATTTCCGTGAAGCCAGGATATATAATCTTGACCACAAGGAGAAAAAATCCGTTGTCACAAACGATATCACCATGGGAGGTGACAGCGAGGGCTTTTATGTGCTTACGGGCGCAAACAACGGCGGAAAGACCACATTTCTCCGTGCGGTCGGTCTGTGTCAGATAATGGCGCAGACAGGACTTTATGTGCCTGCTTCATACTGTGAGATATCCCTTGTGGACTATATCTACACTCAGTTCCCACAAGAGGAAAAAACAGGTATCGACACAAGCCGTTTCACCACAGAGATAAAAGAGTTCCGTGAAATAAGCGACACTATCACAGCAAACAGCCTGCTTCTTATGAACGAGTCTATCCAAAGCACAACCCCCAGGGAGTGCGTTGAGGTCGCCTGCGAGCTTTTGAGGATATTCTGCAAAATGGGCGTAAGAGGAGTTTTTGCAACACATCTTGTGGATATCGCATACAAGACCGTGGAGCTTAATAAAGACAGCACGCTCAGAACAAAGCTTGCAAGCATTGTCGCCGACGCAGATGATGAAACAGGAGAGCGAAAGTATAAGATAGTCCGTGGAATGCCCCGTGACAACAGCTTCGCTCAGACTATCCTTAAACAATACGGCATAGATATGGAAACGATAGAAAAGCGTATAAGAGAGAATAAAGCCTGACTATTACAAAATTGTAACCATACTTGAAAATTTCTTTGATGTGTGATATACTGAAACATACAACTATGAAGACAGGAGATAAAACCATGAAAAAGATACATAGAACATTGAGCCTTTTTACAGTCGCTGCCATGTGCACCGCACTTCTCTGCTCATGTGGAGAGGTGCCTGACAGTTCACAGACCGACAGCAGCTCAAAGGCAGCCACAACTACAACAGCCGACACAACGGCTGATACAACCACCACAGGGGAGGCGAGCAGTACAGCTTCTGCCACTTCTGCACCTGACAGCAGTGTTTCAGACAGCTCATCAGCGGTAACGGACGATACAAAGACGAACGGTATCACACCTGCTATGTGGAAAGTGACTTCACCTGAGGGCAACACAATGGTGATGCTCGGCTCTTTCCATGCGCTGAAAGACGAGTGCTATCCGCTCCCTGAGGCAGTAACGAATGCGTACAACAATGCTGATATACTTGCGGTGGAGTGCGATATAACCTCCACAAGCGAGGACGGCGAGTATATGAAAAATCTTATGAAGCAAATGCTTTATAATGATAACACAAAGCTCAGCCAGCATATTTCCGAGGAAGCATATTCAGCACTGCAAACATATCTCGGCTATTGGGGCATGGATATTTCCGCCCTGGAGGTCTACAGACCATGGGCTGTTTCAAGCACTCTTGATACCCTGCTTATTCAGGATTCCGGCTTTGACTCGGAAAAGGGTCTTGACAACTACCTTCTTACCACCGCCCATGCAGACGGTAAGGAGATATATGAAGTTGAGTCGGTGGATTTCCAGATGAATCTGCTCATAAACTTCTCTGACGATATCTATGACCTTATGTTCAGAAGCTACGAAGGGGAAACTAAGGAGAGCCAAAAGCAGGCTCTTGAAGACCTCTATACCGCATGGAAGTCGGGGGATATCGAAACCTTCCTTGAGGAAGATAACGAGGAGGAGCTTGCAGGCTATACCGAGGAGGACAAAAAGATCGCCGAGGATTATAATAACCAAATGCTCTATGACAGAAACAAGAACATGGCAAAAGCTGCCGAGGATCTTATGTCTCAGGGCAAGAACGTGTTCTATGTTGTTGGTGCGGCACACTATGCAGGCGAGGGAGGAATAATCGACCTGCTTGAAAAAGACGGCTACACAGCCGAGCGTGTGCAGTATTGATAGACTTATAGATTTGTATAGGGAAAAGGGGTAAAAAATAAATGCCACATTCATCAGGGGGAGGCTCTCACGGAGGAGGATCACACGGAGGCTCGCATCACAGCAGCCATTCACACGGAGGCTCAGGAAGAAGCTCACGCCACGTAAGAAGCACCTATTTTCCGGACGCAAGAAGATATGTATATTATGATCATCACAGACCTGTTTATGTCTATGCAGATTATGACATAACCGAAAAAAGAAGTCCTTTGAGATTTCTTATGCTGCTTTTCTATCTGCCGTTTATTTTATTCACATTTTCTATGTTTGCCGAGGCTTATCATCACCCTCATAAGCTTCCTCAGAACTATGATTATAAAATAGTTGTGGAGGATAAAGCAAACGTCCTTGGCAACACCGCAGAGCTTAGGAACTCGCTGGTGGCATTTTATAACCGCACCGGTATCTCACCTGCGGTCATAACAGTGGAAAATTCCGATTGGCAGGGGTATTATTCAGATTTTGAAAATTATGCCTATGATCTGTATGTGAACCACTTTACGGACGAGAGCCATTGGCTCATAGTTTACTCTACCCCAGACGGTTATTCTTCCTCTGACGGCTTTGAGGATTGGTATTTGGAGGGTATGCAGGGCAATGATACAGATGATGTTCTGACAGAATCAGTAACGAACAGCTTCAATGACGAGCTGCAGAAAAATCTCACAGCGAGAACACGCTATACAGTGTCCTCGGCTATCAGCACATCATTTGACGACCTGACGCCTACCGTAATGAAGAGTAAAGTAAATTGGAGTATACTATTTACTTCAATCGCCATTCTGGCATTTGTGTGTCTGCACGCCTGCCTTATGATAGGCATAAATCCAAAGGCGAGAAAATATGCCAAAGCAAAGCCATGTTCTGACGCAGCTCAGGAAAAAGCCTGCGAATATTGCGGCTATACCTATGTCGTAGACACTTGTACAGAATGTCCTCATTGCGGAGCGCCTATCCCACCAGAGGATCAGCCTGGGGCACGATTTACTTGATAAAAAAAATCACCGCCTGAGAAGCTATTTCTCTCAGGCGGTTTTGTTTGTCATTTTTAGCCGTACATCTCTGTCTGCTCAGCGTAGCTGTAGATTATCTCGGAGTCAGGGTCAATGGCAACTCCCTTTGCGTGGAAAAGCTCTGTTATGGTAACGAACTCGTAGCCCTGTTCCTTGAGGGCAGGGATTATCTTATCAAGGGCTGCAACTGTCTGAACGTTTCCGTTCATATCGTGAAGCAGGATAATGCCACCGTCCCTGGCCTGTGCAAGCACCTTTTCAACACGCTCCTCAACGCCTATGGCATTGTTATAGTCCTCTGCACCGTATCCGCATATAAACGGCATATCTATAACGTCAAACATTGTCTGGTTCACCGCAATATATGGCGGACGGAAAAACTGTGGACGTTCGCCAACAGCCTCTTCCACCTTGTCAGAGGTAAAGTCTATCTCGGCCTTTATCTCCTTTGCGGTCATTTTTGTCATGTCAGGGTGGCTCTGAGAGTGGTTTTCAATGTCACAGCCCATGTTGTAAGCACGCTTCATGACCTCTGCACTCTCGTCTGTGATGTTGTTTCCGATAACGAAAAACGAAGCCACAATGCCGTGTTCTTCAAGCTTGTCAAGAACAAGGGGAGTTGTGTCAGTGTTAGGGCCGTCATCAAAAGTGAGGGCTATCACTTTTCCGTAGTCAGACTTGTCACGAAGCTGTCTGCGCTTATTCTGTGAACTGCTGTCCTCAGCCTTTGAGCTTTCTTTTTCCAGACTGCTGTTTTCGCCAGTCACACAGCCCACTCCCATAGCAAGGCTGAAAGCCACAGCACCCATAAGAATAGTTTTAAGCACCTTTTTCATAAGATTTTCTCCTTTATATTTATTATCTCTATGATATCATATTTACACTTGATTTTCAATAGAATTTGATGATAAAGCAACAAAAAACGAGCGGTCAAAAACCGCCCGTCAAATGTCTTTTATTTTTCAGAATGTTTCTTGCCCTTGAAGAATTTTCTGTATATTGCCACTGTGATAACAGCATATATCGTTCCCGTTAGAACGCCTGCGATAACGTCGAATGGATAGTGCACACCAACATACAGCCGTGAGAACGCAATGAGTGTTGCCACTATAAGTGCAGGCACGCCATATTTTTTCGGCATCTCCATGAACATTACCACCGCCACTGCAAAGGAAGCTCCCGAATGTCCAGACGGGAACGAGAAGTCCGATTGTGCACCTATTATCCTGTTGAGCCCCTCGACCACCTCGTAAGGTCTTGTTCTGGCAATAATGTTTTTCAAAATAATGTTGTTTATAAGAAAAGTCACCGCAAGGGAGCATGAACACACGATGCCTGTTGTTCTAGTCTTTTTCAGTATGAGAAGTAAAACGCATATGCCTATCCATAACGCACCTCCGTTTGCAAGATATGTTATGAACTTCATTATGGGGTCGAGCCACCCTGCACGCAGGTTGTCCTGTATCCATAACAGTATGTCGCCGTCTAGTTTAAGTAAGGTGTCTAACATTTATCCTCCTACCATTTATGTAAATCTATCCCTTGAATATATTTACATCAAAACTGACAAGCCCGTCAAAAAACGAGCCTGTCCTTTGTGTATTAATGCTTTAGTTCATATTTTCGCAAATTAATATTATGATAAGTTCATTTTCGTGTATAAAAAGCTTAAAATCATGTGCGATACCCTTAACAAATTCAATTTGCATAGAAATTTGATTTCCAATTACAGCTTAACAGGCTCTATCTTCCAGATGTTTTCTGCATAGTCCTTGATAGTTCTGTCAGAAGAGAACTTTCCTGCATTTGCAATGTTCAGCCAGCACTTCTTAGCGAATGCAAGCTTGTCCTTGTAGTCTGCGTTGACCTTGAGCTTTGCCTGAACATAGCTTTCAAGGTCGCCAAGAACATAGTAGTGGTCAGGAACGTGCCAGCTTGCACCGTCAGTGAGCGCCTTGTAAAGCTCCTTGAAGCTGCCCTCCTCGTTGGACGGAACGCCGCCGTCTGAAAGACTGCCGTCAATAAGCTTGTCAAGAACACGCTTGATCTTGTCGTTTGAGAAAAGTATCTCCCTAGGGTCATACTTTGGCATTATCTCAGCCAGCTCCTCTACTCTTGCACCGAAGATGTAGTTGTTCTCCTCGCCTGCCTCCTGAACAATCTCAACGTTAGCTCCGTCATAAGTTCCCAGTGTAACAGCACCGTTGAGCATAAGCTTCATGTTGCCTGTACCGCTTGCTTCAGTGCCTGCAGTAGATATCTGCTCGGAAACATCAGCCGCAGTAACAAGCTTTTCCGCATAGGAAACGTTGTAGTTCTGTACGAAAACCACCTTGATAAGATCCTTTGTGTCAGGGTCAGCGTTCACAAGCTTGCTTATCTCGCCAATAAGCTTGATGATAGCCTTTGCTCTGCGATATCCCGGTGCAGATTTTGCACCGAAAATAAATGTCGTCGGCGTGAAGTCCTTTATAGAGCCGTCCTTGATGCCATAGTAAATGTAAAGTATAGACAAAGCGTTAAGGAACTGCCTCTTGTATTCGTGCAGACGCTTGATCTGAATGTCAAAAATAGTGTTCGGGTCGATGTCAACACCGTCATGCTCCTTTACAAAAGCGGCAAGGCGGTTCTTCTGAGCCTCCTTAACAGCCATGAACTCGTTAAGAACAGCTTCATCATCAGCATATTTTTCAAGCTTTTTAAGCTCGTCCAAGTTCTTCACCCAGTCCGCATTGCCTAAAAGCTTTGTGATAAGTGCTGAAAGCTCAGGGTTGCAAAGTGCAAGCCAACGTCTTTGTGTGATACCATTGGTCTTGTTCTGAAATCTCTCAGGATAAAGCTCATACCAATCCTTAAGAGCGTCCTTTTTCAGTATCTCAGTGTGGATAGCCGCAACACCATTTATATAGCTTGAAACATAGATAGCCATAAACGCCATTTTTACCATGCCGTCGCCAACAGGGGAGAGCTTTGAAATATATTCTCTGTCCTTTTTGAGAGCGTACATATCCTTTATAAAACGCTCGTTTATCATAAGGATATATGTGTAGACCTCAGGCACTACCTTTTCCACAAGTCTGCAATCCCACTTTTCAAGAGCCTCAGCCATGATAGTGTGGTTTGTGTAGTTAAAGACCTTGTGAGCGATCTCAAAAGCCTTGTCAAAGTCATAGCTATGCTCAGCACAAAGCTGTCTTATAAGCTCAGGCACAGCGATAACAGGGTGAGTATCGTTAAGCTGGATAGTAATATAGTCACCAAGGTTGTCAAGAGTGCCGAACTTAGCCAAATGCTTTTTGAGAATATCCGTCACAGAAGCGGAGGAGAAGAAATATTCCTGCTTGAGCCTGAGTATCTTGCCCTCTTCACAGTTATCGTTAGGGTAAAGCACCTTTGAGATGTTCTCAGCGTCATTTTTAGCCTTTACAGCACCGTCATAATTACCGCAGTCAAACTGAGCGAAGTCAAAATCCTCCACGCTCTCAGCCTGCCAAAGTCTGAGTGTGCCAACGTTCTTAGTGCCAAAGCCGATAACAGGCATATCATAAGGCACAGCGTAAACAGTCTGGTCGCCGTATTTAACGACTACCTTGTCATTTTCGCATCTCTTAGACCAAGGGTCGCCGTACTTAGTCCAGTTGTCAGCTTCTTCCTTTTGGAAGCCGTCAACTATCTTCTGCTTGAAAAGACCATACTTGTATCTTATTCCGTAGCCGTCCAAAGGCAGGTCATGAGCGGCAGCGGAATCGAGGAAGCAAGCGGCAAGTCTGCCAAGACCACCGTTGCCGAGGGCAGCGTCCTCTATTTCTTCAAGGTCATTAAGACTTCTGCCGTGAGCCTTCAAAAGCTCGTCCACCTCGTCAGTGATACCAAGGCAAAGGAGATTGTTATAAACGGCTCTGCCCATAAGGAACTCCATAGAGAGATAGCAGGCTCTGCGGCTGTCAAGGTGAGCCTTTTTGCTGTTCTCCCAATCGCTGTCAATAAGCTCCATAACAGTAGCCGACAGGCTTTCGTGAAGCTGCCAAGGCAGAGCTTTTTCAACGCTCGTGCCAAACTTCTTTTTCAGGTCTTTACTAAGTTCGCTGTAAAACAGTTCTTTGTTCATTGGTTTTTTTATCCTTTCTGATATTTTATGTATTCTATTGCATTTTGTACTTTGTTATTATCCGCATAACGTATGGTAGGGGCGAACATAGTTCGCCCGTCGAAGGAACAAGCAACGATAACAACATGGCTCAATAACCATGAAAATTTTCCCACCGCCCTGTAGGGGACGACGCCCTCGGCGTCCCGCACCCCTCGCCGTATCGACTGCAATCTCATTTGTGTTATCCGCACAATGTTGCTCTGCACAAATTCTGGATAATTTAAACCTTGTCACTTCGAGTGGGACGTCGCATTTCTGTGAAACAGAAATTGAGCCGTTTCCCTACAATGTTTTGGTCAACTTTCTTCTGACGCAAAATCGCTGTCGCTCTTTGCGGATCTACGTTGCGCTAAGGGATAGAAAAGCGGTGCAGATTTAATTCTCCGATATTACTTTTATCTGATATCAAACTTTCATGTGCTTTTTGGTTTTATTCTGCACCGCTTAGTAGGCTTACGCCTATTGAGGCTCTGCCTCAAACTCCGCTAGGGACTCTGTCCCTAGACCCTGCAATGGGTTTCACCCCTTGACCCTGACCAGGGGCGTGCCCCTGGACCTTTTGCTCGCTACGCTCGGTGCTTGTGCACAACTCTGATAAGCTATGCACATTCCTCACTCCTCATTCCTCATTTATCCCTGCTCTATCTGCCATACACCGCTGTTATCTTCGCCAATCTCTCCGCCAAAGTATCATCAAGCTTATCAAAGCTTTCCAATCTCCACTTCCAATTTGCTCCCACTGTTGACGGTGTATTCATTCTGGCTTTATCGTCAAGGCAAAGTATATCCTGCATTTGTGCGATAGCTGTATCACACACGCTGGACCAACAAAGTCTTACCATTGCCCAAGGCACGAACTCGTCTTTTGTAACTCCAAGATAGTCCTTGCAGTAGCTTCTGGTCTTTTCGTCACAGCTCTTTATCCAGCCAAGTATGGTTTCGTTATCGTGCGTTCCTGTATAGCAAATGCTGTTTGTGGTCTTATAATTGTGGGGCAGATAGCCGTTTGTATTATCAGAATCAAAGCCGAACTCCAGCACCTTCATGCCAGGATATCCGCTTGCGTTGAGCATTTTTACAACGTGCTTTGTAAGAAAGCCCAAGTCCTCTGCGATTATCTTCACGTCCCCAAGCTGTTTTCTCACTTCTTTGAAAAGCCTCATGTCAGGACCTTTTCTCCACTTGCCCTTTTTGGCGTTCTTTGCACCGTATGGTATGCAGTAATAGCTTTCAAAGCCCCTGAAATGGTCTATTCTCACCACGTCATAGGTGTTAGAAGCCGCCTTTATACGCTCTACCCACCAGCGGAATTTATCTCTTGCTATGTATTCCCAGTTGTAAAGAGGATTGCCCCAAAGCTGACCGTCTGCCGTGAATGCGTCAGGTGGACATCCTGCCACCTCAACAGGCTTTTTCTCCTTGTCAAGGCTAAAATACTGTGGTGTACTCCACACCTCAACACTGTCATATGCCACATATATGGGAATATCGCCTATTATCTCGATGCCCTTTTCGTTGGCATAAGCCTTTAGCTTTTTCCACTGCTGGAAGTATTTATACTGCACAAAGCACCAGAAGTCTATATCATTTGCATATTCTTTTCTAGCACTTTTTATCGCCTTAGGCTTGTACATTTTCAGCGGTTCGTCCCATTCATACCAAGCCTTGCCCTTATTGGCAAATTTCAGTGACATAAACAAAGCGTAATCGTATATCCAGTCTTTGTTTTCCACCACGAATTTTGAGTATGCTTTTTCAGGCTTCTTGCGAAAACGCTTGTGTGCCGTCCTAAGCACCTTGAAAATGACCTCGTATATCTTGCCGTAGTCAACAGACCCTTTGTCATCGCCCCACTCAATATCCTTGTATTCCGCAGGTTTCAGATAACCCTCTTTCTCCAGAGCTTCAAGGTCTATAAAGTATGGATTTCCGGCATGAACAGAAAAGCTCTGATATGGCGAATCACCATAGCTTGTAGGAGATATGGGAAGTATCTGCCAACATTTTTGGTGAGCCTTTTCAAGAAAATCCACAAAAGCATAAGCCTCCTTGCCAAGCTTGCCGATACCATAATCGTTAGGCAGAGAGGATATGTGCATTAAAATACCCGATCTACGCATAAAATGCTCCTTTCATGTCAAAACCGCACCCATGTGAAAATTTCAGTGCAGTCACATATAATACATCATTATGATTATACTACTTTTCAGCCATTTTTGCAATAGAAAAACCGCCATATATTTCATTTTAGAAATAATTTCTCTAAACAGAAAATCCCGAGGACGCAAACCCTCGGGATGATCTTTTATTCATGTGTTATCATCATAAGCACCGCAAAGTAGTGAAAAACGCTTCCTGCAATGGTGAACAAATGCCATATTGAGTGAAAATATTTCTTGCTCTTTTTAACATAGAAAATAACGCCCACAGTGTAGAAAAGTCCGCCTATAAGAATAAACCATAAGGACAGAGGATAAACTTTTTCTATCATAGGCTTGACAGCGATTATAACTACCCAGCCCATTGCGATATAGCATATAACAGAAGGCTTGCGGAACTTTTCAAGGTCAATGGAGTTCAGCACAATGCCAAGAATAGCCGCACCCCAGACGATTCCGAAAAGAACCCAGCCAAACGCACCTCGCAACGGCACAAGAGTGATAGGGGTGTAAGTTCCTGCGATGAGGAAGAAAATGGTGTTGTGATCCATTATCCTGAAAAACTTTTTGGCTTTTGGATTGGTGATAGCGTGATAAAGGGTTGACATGGTGTAAAGTATGATAAGAGAAGCTCCGAAAATAGCGGAGCTTACAACGCCCCAAGCGTTGGAGTAAATGGCAGCGAGAACGATAAGAACGGCAGTGCCGGCAATGGAGAGCAGACCGCCTGCACCGTGTGAAACGGAGTTGAAGATCTCCTCGCCGAGGGTGTATCTTTTGGTTAGATCCTGAGATTGGATCTCAACAGATTTTGACATAGTATCATTTCCTTTCTGATAGGACCGAGAATTTGCATATAAGTTTTATTACTATAGTATAGTAACATTTTTTTAGACACTTGTCAAGTTTAAGTACAGGTGTAAAAAGTGAGGAATGAGGAGTGAGAAATGAGGAGTGAGGAGTGAGGAATGGGCAAAGCTGACCAGAGTTGTGCCCCAACACCGAGCCAAGCGAGCAAAAGGTCCAGGGGCACGCCCCTGGTCAGGGTCAAGGGGTGAAACCC
>ENA-OOXA01001495-OOXA01001495.1-human-gut-metagenome-genome-assembly--contig:-NODE-1495-length-12971-cov-2.194333_pt1 | contig 12971 bp, 17 predicted proteins | sample MGYA00241581_ERZ501331 | MGnify/ENA primary metagenome ERZ501331 (study PRJEB25962, sample SAMEA2042982) | human gut metagenome | biome: human gut; feature: human-associated habitat; material: faeces...
TAAATCTGCTGCAAATTGCTTCGGTGGTTCGAATCCACCTCCGCCCATTTAAAAATTAATAATTATTATCGCGGGGTAGAGCAGTCTGGTAGCTCGTCGGGCTCATAACCCGGAGGTCGTTGGTTCAAATCCTTCCCCCGCAACCAATTTTACGGTTCGGTGGTGTAGTGGTTAACATGCTAGTCTGTCACACTGGAGATCGCGGGTTCAAGTCCCGTCCGAACCGCCAGTTTTATTTTAATACTTGATTTTAAGAACTATCGAATAAATGTTAAATGGTTCGGTAGCTCAGCAGGTAGAGCACAGGACTGAAAATCCTGGTGTCGCGGGTTCGACCCCCGCCTGGACCACCATTTGAAGTTCATTAGAATTCAGGTATTCTATTAATTTTTAAAGAAATCACATGATTGTTTACGATTATGTGATTTTTTTGTTTAGGAAAATTTATTACGATACCAGGACTTCTTGGTCCTGTGTCGCAGAAGTTTTATTTGACTAAAAGAAAAAATAATATTATAATAACAGTTGTTATATATAACATATGTTATTTTAGGTGATACAATGGCGATAAAAAAGATTACATCAGAAGAAATTATTGAATCAGCTTTAAATTTTATTAAAGAAAAAGGATATGAAAATTTAAACGCTAGAAGCTTAGCTAGTCATTTAAAATGCTCAACCCAACCAATATATTTTCAGTTTCAAAATATGAATGATTTAAAACTTAATGTTTTAAAAAAAGCCAAGGAACATTATGAAACATATATTTTAACTAATTTAAAAAAAGAAAACACTCTTTTTATGGGATGCCTAAAGGGAATGATTAATTATGCAAAAGAATATAAAAACATCTTTTCTTTTATTTTTGAAAAGGATTATGTAAAAACGCCTGAAGAGGATAAATTTAACAAGCAAATTGTTGAGGGTATTATGAAGGCTGGAGGTTATTCTTTTGAAGATGCTCTTATGTTTTTTAATCAAAGCTGGATTTTCTCATATGGAATTGCCTGTGGTATTATTAACGGATATATGATGTTTTCAGATGAAGAGATTGATAGTCTTTTAAAGCATCAATTTGAAGCTTTAAAATTATATTATAAGAGGAATTAAATTATGAATAAAATAGTTGTTAAAAATGTTTCTAAAGCATATAAAGATGTAAAAGCTTTAGATAATATAAATTTAGAAATTTTAGAAAATAAAATCACGGGGCTTTTAGGAACTAATGGTGCTGGGAAATCAACACTGATTAAAATTTTGACTGGTGAGATAAAACCTGATAATGGAACTATATTAATATTTGGCATTGATATAAAAAATATTGATGAAATAAGAAAAATAGTCAATGTATCTCCTCAAGAAAGTGCGATTATATCTAATTTAACAGTATATGAAAATTTAGAGTTTTTTGAGCATTTATATGGTATTAATGATGCTATGCTTATTGATGATATCATGATGCTATTTAATCTAAAAGAATTTAAAAATAAACGTTCTAAAACATTATCCGGAGGCTATAAGAAGCGCCTATCTATTGCAATTTCGCTTATAATAAGGCCTAGAATCCTTTTTCTTGATGAACCGACATTAGGATTAGATATTATTGCTAGACGCGATTTATGGCGCATTATAACGAAAATTAGTATGTCAACAACAATTGTTTTAACATCACATTATTTAGAAGAAATTGAATCCTTATGTGAAGATGTAATAATTTTGTCGAAGGGTCATGTTGCGTCAAAAGGAACTGTAAATGATATAAAAGAACTTTCAGGCTGTGATTCATTTGAGGACGCATTTGTTAAGATTGTAGGTGAAAGTGATGAAATATAAGGCTTTATTAAAGAAAACATTTTTTGAAATATTAAGAGATCCGGTTGTATACGTTTTTTGTGTATGTATGCCGATTCTAATGATTTTCCTTTTTGCAATAATAAATCATTATACAAATGGTACAACACAAATATTTGAAATGGAATCTCTTATTCCTGGTATAATTGTTTTTTCTTTTTCCTTTATCACGCTTACTTTTTCTTTAACTATTTCTAAGGATATGAAATCAGCTGTGTTAAGACGGATATATATAGCCCCCATTAAAAACCCGACATATTTTAATTTGTTATTTAGTTGTTGGGATTGTTGGATCATTTATTCAAGAGATTTTGGCTATTTTAACGGGATTTATAGTATCTTTAATTTTAAAGACAACGTATTTTAATATTATAAGTGCTTTTATGTTGATACTTGTGAATATTCCTATTTCATTAATTTTTATTTTTTTAGGTATTATACTTGGAATGTTACTAAGTGATACTGCTGCACCTGGTGTTTCATCAATATTAATTTCAGCATCAGGAATACTGGGTGGTGCTTGGATGCCTATTGAATCTATGGGTGGATTTATGATTATATCAAGCTTTTTACCCTTTTATCCTGCAGTATATTTAGGACGCTTTGCAACAGGCGCTAAAACGGTATTTAATGAGCCTTACAATTTTAATTCTAGCAATTGGTATTACTTATTGGTGCTTATTTTATATATGATAATTTTATGTTTCCTAGCTAGTATAATTACACAAAAAAAGCGATAAATATTCAGTATAAAATTGGTGAAAATTAAAAACAGAAGAAAAAAATAAGTTTTTGGTTAGGTGATTACTTAACCTTTTTTATTGATTTTACATTAAATTTAATCTGATTTTGTCTCTTGAAAACGTTTTCATACGAGAAAATGCAAAAAAAATTAAAAAAAATCGCATTTTTCGCCTCTTTATTATAATGGAGGTGTAAAAATGAAAAAAATAAAAAAGATTTTATTTTCATTAGCTGCAGGGGTTATTGTTTCACTTCAAGCTTTAAATGCTTCTGCAGAAGGATTTACAAAGCTTGATATTGGTGTTGGAAAAACAATAATATCCTATAGTGACATTAATTATGGTCAGTATGAAGATGGTGATTATTTTGTCAGAACAACTGGTGCATATCCTATCAAAAAGGATGAGATATTTGTTATCTATGGTTCACAAAATTTTATTGGTAATTTTAATGATGTATTACCAGTTAGTTATACAATGTATTATGATGACGGCCCATCAGAGGATTTAACGACAAACTGGCAATTAGGTGGATGGTATGCAAGAGCATATATTCAAAACAATTCAGGTAAGGATGGTTATGTTGAAATTACTGATTTTGGAGTTCCTAAAGGAATGCTGTCTGATGAGGTTGTTGAAGAACTAGATATGCGTCGTGTTTCACAGCTTGATGAATGTAATTTTGATGGCTTTTCAGCTTTTGCAGGAACTTCTGAATATTATACAACAGATAAAAGCTATACTTTAGTTACTTCAAATGAGGTTGAATTAACAAAAGAAAAAGTTATCGAAAATTTTTATTGTGTTGATAATGGAATGATTATAAGAGATATTACAGTCACAGATTGGAATTATGAACAAAAGGCTGGTAATTATTATGCTAATATTTTTGCAAGAGATCGTTCCGGAAACTATAAAGAATATAAGCTTAATATTATGGTTTATGAAAAAAGAGATGCTCAAATTCTAGGACCAGACGAATGTGATATATATTTATCACAAATAGGTAATTTTGATATTAATCGAATTTTAGATGAGTATAGTGGTGATTATTATAATCAATCATATGAATTGGCAATGAGTGATGATGATATTAATTTAATCTATAACAGGATGAGCTATCCAAATAGCTTCAATGTTGAAATTGAATGTGAATTTGAAACAGGTGACGTTATATATAAAACAATTACGATAAATATTATTGATGATATTCCACCTGAGCTATTTGTAAAAAAGACCGTTTATTTAACCGAAGAGTTAAGTAAAATGACAAATGATGAAATTATTATTATGGTTATGCAAGCACTTCGTGAACAAGGTGTAGAAGCAAGTAGTGTGTTACTTTCTGATGAGGCGAGTATCCCAACGGAAGAAGGAGAATATAAGCTTGATTTCACCTATGTTGTGGAGGGGGAAACTAAAAATGGTGTCTTAAATTTGAATGTTATTGATTCTAAGAAAATAGAACCTGTTTCAAAGACAATTCTTACAGCTTCAAGCATTACAAGAGGCTTTGACAGTAACGAACTTTTAAAATTGATTGGAGACAAGCTCTTAAATAAAGGTATTTCTTATGATAATCTTATAATAACCTCAGATTTAAATAAGATTCCATCATCTGCTGGTGATTACAATATTTCATTTAGTTATGATAGTGATGGTATTGAAAAAGAAGGAGAACTTCATTTAACTCTTGAGGATGCTAAAGAAAGCGATGGTATAAATCCTATATTCTTCATTATTGGCGGAGTCGCTTTAGCTGGTCTTTCTATATTTGCTTTTGTTAAGGCTAAGAAGCGTCGTCGTGTCTAGCACTTTTAATTAATTTATGCTATAATCACCTTATCTTTAGGTAAGGTGATTTTTATGTTTAATGATACTATTTGTGCGATTGCAACTCCTTATGGTGTAGGAGCAATTTCAGTAATTAGAGTTAGTGGAGATGATGCCATTTTTATTGTAAATAAAGTGTTTAAAGGAAAAAGCTTAGAAGAAGCTAAGCCTAATACTATTCATTATGGGTATATAATTGATGGAAAAGACATAATTGATGAGGTAATGGTTTCTGTATTTCATGCACCTAAGTCATTTACGGGTGAGAATTCATGTGAAATAAGCTGCCATGGTGGTATTTATAATACTAATAGAGTACTTGAGGTAATTTTGAAAAATGGTGCTAGAATGGCTGAACCAGGTGAATACTCTAAAAGAGCTTTTTTAAATGGTCGAATTGACCTTGCACAATCAGAAGCGATTATGGATATAATTAGCTCATCAAATGAATTAGCCTTGAAAGCTTCAATTCATTCGCTTCGTAAGGGTACAACAAATCTTATTAAAGCTTTAAGAGAAAAGCTTTTAGATTTAATTGCTAAAATAGAAGTAAATATTGATTATCCAGAATATGATGATGCAGTGGTTATGACAGATGAAATTATTGAACCTGTCGTAAAAGATTTAATTACTGAAATGAAGGATATTTTAAAGCATTCACGTTTAGGTGTTATGGCTGTTAACGGAGTTAAGACTGCTATTGTAGGTCGTCCTAATGTTGGAAAGTCATCGCTATTAAATATGCTTCTTGAAGAGGATAAGGCTATTGTTACTGATATAGCTGGTACAACAAGAGATATTATCGAAGGTGAGTTAACCCTTGGAAATGTGACCTTGAAGCTCGTTGATACAGCTGGTATTAGAAAAAGTACGGATGTTGTGGAAAAGATTGGTATTGAGCGTTCTAAGAAGGCTATTGATGAATGTGAGGTATGTCTTTTAGTGTTAGATTCATCACACCCTTTAGAGGAAGAGGACAAGGAGCTTTTAAAGCTAACCGAGTCTAAACAAAGAATCATTATTTTTAACAAAACGGATTTACCAAGAAAAATTAATTTAGATATACCACATATAGATATTTCGGCTCTTCATTCTGAGGGAATAGCTTTGCTTGAGACGGCTTTATTAGATATAACTAAAATAAATGAATTTAATGCTAATGATAATAATTATCTGTCAAATACAAGACATGTGGCATTAATGAGTAAAGCTTTAGATTCTTTAAAATCAGCATATAATGCATGTCTAAATCACATTGATGTTGATATGATTGAAATTGATATTAAGGATGCTTGGTATAAGCTTGGAAGCATTATTGGGGAGGAATCACCAGAATTATTAATTAACGAGTTATTTTCTAAATTTTGCTTAGGTAAATAAATTTCAGTAAAATTTGCAATTGCATTGTAGAAAATACGTAAATATGATTGCAAATTTTAAAAAATAGGTTTTTTTATGATAAAAAGAAATATTGAAGGTATATTTGAAAATACAATTAAGCACTATTCAATAGCCTTACTAATAGGTCCTAGAGCTATTGGCAAATATACTTTGCTATATAATGCATTTGTAAATAAAGGCTATTTTTATGTTTCATTAGATGATTCATTAGAGCTGTCAGCTGCAATTACAGATCCTAAAATATTTTTAGAAATGCATCTACTCCCGTTATAATAGATGATGTTCAAAAGACTCCAGAGCTTTTTCCCGAGCTTGAAAAAATAGTAAATGAATCAAGACTCAAAAATGGGAATAAAAAAGTGATGGATTATATATATTATCAGGATTTCAAAGACAAAAGCTTTTAAATATATTGTAAGAGGATTTTTCCATGTTTTATATGATGATTTGAATATGAAAACACAGCTATTTTATTCATCATATTTAACAACATATTTGGAAAAAGATTTAAAAGAATTAGTATATGATAATTATTCTAAGCAGGTTGGTGTCTCAACAAATACAATAAAAGCATGGATTTCTGTTTTAGGTAAAACAGGCATTGTTTATCTAGTTGAAACATATAACGAAGAATCAATCATTAAAAGAGTAGTTAAAAGACCTAAAATGTATTTTTTTGACACTGGATTTGCAGCATATTTATGTGGTATTGATAGTGCACAGACGTTACAAAAAAGTTTTTTAAAAGGAAGATTCTTTGAAACTTTTATTTTTAATGAAATAAGAAAAAGTTATATGAATGATGGCCAAATGCAACAGCTATATTATTATAGGGATAGCGAACAAAATAAGGTCGATTTAATATTATTAAAAATGGAGTTCTTTCTTGTGTTGAAATTAAGGCTTTGCATATGTTTAACGCAAGTAATACTAAAGGCTTTAGGATGCTTCAAAATACTAGGTATGAAAAAGGCAAGAACGCTATTATTTGTAAAGCTGATAAAATTTCTATTATAAGTGATGGAGCTTTGATTTTACCTATAAGCTCCATTTAATTTTGATAAAATAAAAAACAATTTTTGACAAAATAATTTAAACATAATAAAAGTGTGTTATAATTAGATTAGAAGTTGGGTCTAGTTTTATTAAGCCTATTAGTTTGGAGGGATTGTTATGTTTTGCAAGTATTGTGGTAAGGAAATTGAAGATGATTCGAAATTTTGTAAATTTTGTGGAAATGCTTTAACGCAGGCAATAGTAGAATCTTCAATTAGTAAAGAAATAGTCGATGATGAGCCAGAGATAATTTATAGTTATAATTACACAACCAGTGAAAAAGAAAAGTGGTGTAAAACCATTTTTAATTGCTTTACTCATTGTTTTTGTGATTTTTCCACTAAGTGTTTTCATAATTTATAAAATTAGTAGTAATAGTGATTCTTCAGGAAATATAGTTGATAAAATTGTTGAAAGAAATATTACTAGTTCTGATTATGATATTACAAAATCAGAAGGTTTGACATCAATTTCTTTTACTATTACTCCAAGGGTTAAGATGAATACTTGTACGATTGAGTTTAAACTTTTAGATTCTAAGGAAAATATTGTTTATTCTGATACAATTTCTAAAAGTGACTTGATGAAAGGATCGTCATATACATATACCTTTAAATATGGCTTTACATCTGCGTTGTCTAGCTCTAAGTACTCGTGGAGAGTCTCAGGAAAATGTGTTGATTAGTTTTATTTGTAGGATATGAATAAACTTGATCATGATGTCATTGAATTTGTTATAAAAAAGCAAATAAAAGAGTCTATAGTGACTCTTTTATGTTTATATTAACTTATAACTAATTTTTAAATTATTATCTTTAGCTTTAATATTAGCAATGCTTCCACAAATAATAGGAATTTGGGGCTTTAAATGACCAAAATCAGCATTGATTATAATTGGTACATTTAAGTCATTTAAAACATCTAAAACCGCATCATCCATTGTAAGTCCTATAAAATCAGTATTGTATTTAAGAGGACGTCCAAAGATAAAGCCTTTAGCATTTTCAAACCAACCACAGCGTTTCATTTGAAGTAATGCAAGCTTTAGATTCCATGCTTCAAGATCACAAGCTTCTAAAAACCAAATAATACCATCGTCCTTATATTTGGCATTAAATTCTTTAACTTTATCGTAGGGTGTTCCAATAATATATGTAAGACAATCGATACAACCACCAAGAAGACGACCTTCCATTTCAATTTTATTTTGATTTAAAACAAGCTTTTTAACAGTATCATAATTATAACCAACATAAGGATTATCTTCTGTTTTAAGGCTTTGAAGCTCAAAATGAGAATAACCTTTGAATTCAAGCTGTTTACCTTTTAATAAATCAATTACCTTTAAAAGACTTAAATCAAGCTTTGTTTGTCCAAATTCAGGTGCACATGGTCCATAAAGAGTTGCTACATCACATAAGGTTGTAAGAGTGAAGGTTAGGTTTGTGTTGTCAGAATATCCCATAAACCATTTAGGAGGACTATCTTTAATTAGATTAAAATCAATATCATCAAGGATTTCTTCGTAATTATCAATATAGATTAAACCAATGACCATTCTCTGATTCTCATTTTGTTCCATATATTTCTTAAGTAATGTCTGATCAAAAAAATATACTGCGATCAGATCGTTGTCCTTAAGCATCTGTCTAGAACAACTGTTATCATTCTCATCAGAGAAATCTTCTACACGAATACGATTCATCTCTACTTTATAGAATAGCGTCTGTTCTTTTTCCTTATCTCCCTCTTTGCATTTCTTTTTATATTCAATATGAGAAATAGAGTGCATCACATCCGACGGAAGCAGATTACGGTTCAGATTCGGAAAAATCTGTTGCAATGACTTTCCTCGGTTCTCTCCCACAATTTTATGAAATGCATCATTTGACCATATGATCATTCCATTCCCATCAAGCAGTGCATACGGAACAGGAAGCTGTTGTAACAAATAATTCTGCACCTGACTCTGCTCAAACATAAAATCCATACATTCTTTGATGATCTCTTGTTTGCTTCGGGAATAAATGATCATCTGAAAAACTAAAAATACGACTAGTGAGACCGCTAAGATCACTCCACATCGAATATCCAAGAAAAAGAACACAATGTCTACAAAAGCCAGAATAAGCAATGCCCATAATGGTCCTTGAAGATACTGTTCTATCTTTGTTTTCTTCATAATGTCCATTTTTTTCTCCTGATTTGATTCTTACAATTATCCTTTATTATAACTCAATTGCATGAATTTGTACATTATATTTAACGAAAGCGAGATATTTGTTCAATTTACGCAATTTTCTTAATTATTTTGACATGTCTGTCGCAGTGCGATCTTGCCCGGAGGGCTTTTTGTATCATAGGGGATTCCATCGGAATTTCTATGATACAAAAAAAGAGCTATACCGCAACATACGTCACAATATAACTCTTCATTATCTGCTTAAAATTATTCAGCTGTATATGGCATTAAAGCTAAATGTCTAGCTCTCTTAATAGCTCCTGTAACAGCTCTCTGATGTTTAGCACATGTTCCTGTAATACGTCTTGGAAGGATTTTTCCTCTTTCAGATACGTATTTCTTTAATGTTGCTACATCTTTATAATCGATTACAGCATCGGCTTCTGTACAGAATGCACATACTTTTCTTCTTCTACGTCCGCCTCTTCTTCTCATTGGAGAATCGCCTTTTGTATAAGCCATGATTTCTACCTCCTATTTAACTAAATGGTAATTCTTCTTCCAAACCATCCGGAATATTCATAAAACCATCGCTTGCTGCGGCACTAGGCTGTGGCGCGCTTGGCTGTGGAACTCCCATATTACTGTTCTGGGCTGCAGCAGCTTTGCTCTCTGCAAAATCCTGCTCTTCGATCACAACTTCTGTTGTGTAAACTTTAACTCCATCACGGTTTGTATAACTACCTGTCTGGATTCTTCCAGAAACAACCATCTTAGTACCCTGTTTTAGATACTTCTCTGCAAATTCTGCTGTGCGTCCGAATGCCACACAGTTAATAAAATCCGCATCCTGTTCACCGTTTCTTTTGAATCTTCTATCTACTGCTAACGTGTATCTGGCGATTGCCAAAGGTGTCTCACCTTGTGAATATCTTACATCAGGGTCCCTTGTCAATCTTCCCATTAATACTACTTTATTCATTATTCGGATCCCTCCTGTTAATTACGCATCCTGTTTAACGCATAAGAAACGTAATACAGTTTCCTCAATACGAAGTCTCTCTTCAAGTTCTGCTGGAACTGTAGTTTCGCCTTCGAACTGGATGAAATAGTAGTATCCTTCTTTCATCTTCTGAATTTCGTAAGCTAACTGTTTCTTACCCCATTCATCGACGTTAGTGATCGCAGCACCTGCTGTAGTAATCATTGCCTGAACTTTTTCAACCATAGCTGCACGTTCTTCGTCTTCGATCTTTGCACTTAAAACTAATGCTAATTCATATTTCATCATTACTTGCACCTCCTTTTGGTCTAGTGGCTCTTTCTTCGTGAAAGAGCAAGGATATTTTTATATACCACGAATAATCACTCTATCATAAACTTCTAATCTTGGCAAGCTTTTTTTATAAATCCTCTAAAATTTTTTTCAACCATCTTTCTTGGCACCATCACCTGTCTGCCACATCCAACACATTTTAAACGAAAATCCATTCCCACTCTCAGAATCTCCCATTCATTTATACCGCAAGGATGTGCTTTTTTTAATTTGACAATATCTCCGATCTGAAATTCCATCCATCAAACCTCCTTGTTCTGATCTATCTTTTACACTATAGTTCTGATTATAACAGAAAAAAGAACCAGGTGGTCAATACCCGATTCTTTTTCTACACTTTGAAGAAGAAGTTATTCTCTTAATCTTAGACTTCTGGCGCTGTTGCGTCAATATCCCCCAGATTCATTGCTTCATATTGTTCTAAAATTAAAGTCTGGATCATATTTCTTGTATCAGAATTGATCGGATGTGCAATGTCTCTATATTCACCATCTGCAGCTTTTCGGCTTGGCATTGCAATAAACAGACCTTTCTCCCCCTCGATTACTTTAATATCATGTACCACAAATTCATTATCGATTGTGATTGACACAACAGCTTTCATCTTACCTTCTTTGGCCACTTTTCTAATACGTACATCAGTTATTTGCATGTTGTCATCCTCCTAGTTTCTAATAATATAGCTAAAATTCGCTCTCCGGTCAGGCTCTGGTAACTTCTTCTTTCTCTTAGACCGTATATGCTAATTTTTATTATAACACTATTTTCAGCAAATGTGAACAAAAACTTGTTTTTTATCAGCTTTTTTATTATGACATTTTACTACTTTTTTCTCCATATTCTTATAGTACATATAATATTTTCCAATTTAATCTCCGTCTTGCAAGATTAGTTGCGGTGACTTATAATAAGGAAAACAATGAAACTATATCAACGATTGAAAGAAAGGGCACATGAAAATGTATCAGATAGATTTTAATAAACCAATTCATATTCATTTTATGGGGATCGGAGGAATCAGCATGAGCGGTCTTGCTGAGATTCTTATCAAAGAAGGATTTACGATTTCTGGATCCGATATCCATACTTCCGATATCATCAAACACTTAGAAGATAAAGGCGCAAAGGTTTATCTCAGCCAGACTGCTGATAACATTACAGATGATATCGATCTTGTTGTATACACAGCAGCGATCAACTTCGATACCAACGAAGAATATAAAGAAGCCATCCGCCGTAACATTCCTGTCATGAAACGTGCTACACTGCTTGGTCAGATGATGCATAATTATCAGAATGCGATCGCCGTATCTGGAACTCACGGTAAGACAACAACAACTTCTATGTTATCTTATATTTTACTTGCTGGTAACACAGATCCTACGATCAGCGTTGGTGGAATTCTTGATGCGATCAATGGGAATATCCGTGTCGGACATTCCGAGACATTCGTAACTGAAGCATGTGAATACACAAACAGTTTCTTAGAATTCTTCCCTAAGATCAGTATTATCCTCAATATTGAAGAAGATCACATGGACTTCTTTAAGGATCTTGATGATATCCGCCATTCTTTCCGTGAATTTGCCCACAAACTTCCTGATTATGGTTATCTGATCATCAACGGTGAAATTGAGAACATTGATTATATTGTGGACGGATTAAAGGCAGAATATGCAACTTTTGGATTAGAAAATGATTCTTATGACTATTGTGCAAAGAACATCGGGTATGATGCATTTGGACATGCTCATTTCGATTATTACTATAAAGGAGAATTTATTGACCATATCCAGTTAAATGTCAACGGAGAACATAACGTGAAGAATGCACTGGCTGCCATTGCTGCTGCAAAACGTATCGGCATTGATGTTGATACAATGAAGAAAGGACTTCTTGGATTCACTGGCGCCAAACGTCGTTTTGAACTAAAAGGCACATGCAACGACTTCACCGTTGTTGATGACTATGCGCATCATCCAACAGAGATCCGTGCAACTCTGGAATCTCTGGCATATCAGGTAAATGATGTATTACAGTCGATGAAAGCCGATTCCGGAATTCAGCTTGCTTCACTGAAAGTCGATGGTGGCGCGAGTGCGAATGATTTTCTGATGCAGACACAGGCTGATATCATCAATGCACCGGTAAATCGTCCGCAATGTGTCGAGACTACTGCGATGGGTGCAGCTTATCTGGCAGGTCTTGCAGTAAACTACTGGACGAGCAAGGAAGATGTACTTAAGAATTGGGCGATTGATAAAACCTTTACTCCCCAGATCGCGGATACAGAGAGAGTTAAGCGAATCAAAGGATGGGAAAAAGCAGTCAAATATGCCTATGGCTGGGCAAGAGACGAAGAAGATTAATGATTAGGAGTCACTTTCAAGTGACTGAATTCAAATTAAATATTTAGGCAAGAGAAAAGAGAGCCTGACAGTAAATCCATAAGACATGGGTTTATTTGTCAGGCTTTTTACGATACAGGAGGATATAAATATGAAAAACTATGATGTGATTATTATTGGTGCAGGAGTGACAGGTACAGCAATTGCACGGGAACTGTCAC
>ENA-OOXA01001504-OOXA01001504.1-human-gut-metagenome-genome-assembly--contig:-NODE-1504-length-12896-cov-2.506035_pt1 | contig 12896 bp, 7 predicted proteins | sample MGYA00241581_ERZ501331 | MGnify/ENA primary metagenome ERZ501331 (study PRJEB25962, sample SAMEA2042982) | human gut metagenome | biome: human gut; feature: human-associated habitat; material: faeces...
CTTCGATGGGCAAGCCGCCGCTGGTGAGCAGCAAGCCGTCTGTTGCGCGGACCGCGCGGTCAATGCGCGCGCGGAGGACGGCGTACTCGCTGCCCCAGCGGGCGTGCAGCTGCGCATCCGTCTGGTATGCCTGACAGCACGCGCTGTCCGTGCAGATATCGCAGTCCGGGTGGCGGACGCACCCATTTCCGCCGAACGCATGGCTCTGCGCGACGGCACGCGTCCGGGCGGCGATGGCTTGACATTTGAGCGCTTCCGGCGCGTAATTCGCGGGCATCTCTGCCGCCAATGCGCCGAAAACGTAGTCTTCCAGCGGTAGCAGACGGATTTCCTCCGCATCGGCGAAGTAGACCCGGAGTGTTAAGCCGCTGTCAAACGTGGAATCGGTCGGCGCGGCACAGGAAGAAAGCATCAGGATACACACAAGAAACGACAACAGCTGTTTTTGTCTCATGGGCACACAACCTTTTCGCAGAAATTTCGGGAAATGTTCGGATTGCACAAATCGCCGCACGCGGGAAACAGTTTTCGCTCCGACGGCGCAAAACCAGTTTATGCACGGAAAATTTCGTGCATGAGCAGGAATTTATGTCGGCAATGGCGAAATACTTACCGCATCGTCTACGGTCAAAATGAACGCACTTTCCGAAAATCACAAAAAATGCAGGAGAAAATGCTGAATATGACTTGACGAAAATGCATAAAAGTGATTCAATAGTAAGTGAAAAGAGTGAAGAAAGCAAACGCGGCTCTCCGTGATTGCAGGCGGAGGAACGCAACGCAAGCAAAGGCAGGTGTAACTATGCGCTACAACGGCCCGACCGCCGCGGTGCGGGACCAGTTCCATCAGGGAACGAACCGCAGAGCCTATGAGATGCTCGGCGCGCACCCGGTGACGCAGGACGGACAGGAAATGTGGCATTTCGCTGTCTGGGCGCCGAACGCGCGGGCGGTTTCTCTCATTGGCGAATTCAACCAGTGGGACAGGGAAAAAACGCCCATGCAGAAGGTCTACGACGGTACATGGGAAGTGCGGCTGCCCGCGGAAACCTTCGACGTGAAGAGCGACCCGAAACGCTATGATTATCCCGACGCTGCAAAGAAACTGACAACCTACAAATATTGCATTCAGGCGCAGGACGGAACGTGGCAGGACAAGGCTGACCCCTATGGGTTCGCCATGCAGATGCGCCCCGACACTGCCAGCCGTATTTACGACCTGAGCGGCTACCGCTGGGGCGACGCGGACTGGATGGAGGCACGCAAATCCTACGACCCGTACCACAGTCCGGTGAACATCTACGAGATGCACCTTGGCTCGTGGCGGCGGCACAAGGACGGCACGTTCCTGACGTACACGGAGATTGCCGAACAGCTCGTGCCGTACCTCAAAGAAATGGGCTACACGCATGTGGAGTTCATGCCGGTGATGGAGCATCCGCTGGATATGTCGTGGGGCTATCAGGTGTCCGGCTACTATGCGGCGACGGCGCGCTTCGGCGAACCGAAGGAACTGATGGCGCTCATTGACGCGCTGCATCAGGCGGGCATCGGCGTGCTGCTGGACTGGGTTCCCGCGCATTTCCCGCGTGACGCAATGGGACTGCGCCGCTTTGACGGTACGCCCTGCTACGAGCATCCCGATCCCCGGCGCGGCGATATGCCGCAGTGGGGGACGCACATGTTCGACTATGCGCGCGGCGAGGTCAACTCGTTCATGCTCTCCAACGCCTGCTTCTGGCTGGAGTGGTATCACGCCGATGGGCTGCGCGTGGATGCGGTCACGTCCATGCTGATGTACGACTTCTGCCGTGAGCCGGGGCAATGGCTGCCCAACAAGTACGGCGGGCACGAGAATCTCGATGCCATTGCTTTCCTGCGCCGGATGAACGAAACCGTCTACCGCGATTTTCCCGGTGTGATGATGGTGGCGGAGGAATCCAGCGCCTATCCGATGGTCACGCGCCCGATTTATCTGGGCGGGCTGGGCTTCGGGTTCAAGTGGAACATGGGCTGGATGAATGATATGCTGGCGTATATCAAGCTCGACCCGGTCTACCGCAAGTATCACCACGACAAGCTGACGTTCTCGCTGATGTACGCCTTCTCGGAGAACTACATCCTGCCGTTTAGCCACGACGAGGTGGTACACGGCAAGCACTCGATGCTGGACAAGCAGCCGGGCGACTTGTGGAAGAAGTTCGCGGGACTTCGCGCGCTGTATGGCTACACGATGGCGCATCCGGGCAAGAAGCTGCTGTTCATGGGCGGCGAGTTTGGTCACTTCATCGAGTGGAAGTACGACGACCAGCTGGACTGGTTCCTGCTGCTGTACGAAAATCATCCGCAGGTGCAGCAGTGCTGCAAGCGCCTGAACGAAATCTACCGCACGACGCCCGCGCTCTACCAGATTGATGACAGCTGGGACGGCTTCCAGTGGATTCAGGCGAACGACAGCGATAACTCCATCGTTGCGTTCCTGCGCACGGATAAACGGGGCAACTCGCTCCTGTGCGTGACGAACTTCACGCCTGTGTTCCATCCGCAGTACCGCATCGGGCTGCCGCAGATGGGTACGCTGACGGAGTGCTTCAACACCGACCGCAAGGAATACGGCGGCTCGAATCAGTACAACAACTGGGCGATTCGCACGGAAGAAGAGCAGCTTCAGGATTTCCAATACAGCTGCGATATCTGCGTGCCGCCGCTCTCAACGGTCTATTTCACCTATCAGCGCGACCCGCTGCCGGAGAAGGCGAAGAAAGCGCGCGTTATCCCGGAAATCGCGGATGTGCCGCCAAAGAAAGCATCCCAAACGGCAAAGAAACCGCAGCCCCTGCCGGAAAAGTCCGCCGGCAAAGCCAATTCCATTTCCATCGGCTGAATCGGCGCTCGCCGCAATCGGGGGAGGAGCGAAAGCGCTGTTTCACATACATCACCGTGCCACCTGATGCACCGAGGGCGGCGCGAATCCTGCACGGTCGGTGCGCTTCGCAAGAAACAAGGATGAAGGAGCGTGTTCTCATCATGAAAAAGAAGACCTGTGTTGCCATGCTGCTGGCAGGCGGACAGGGCAGCCGTCTGGGTGTCCTGACTAAGAAGGTGGCAAAGCCGGCTGTTCCCTACGGCGGCAAGTACCGTATCATTGACTTCCCGCTGTCCAACTGCACCAACAGCGGCATTGACACCGTGGGCGTGCTGACGCAGTATATGCCGCTGGAACTGAATTCCTACATTGGCTCCGGCGCACCGTGGGATTTGGACTTGTCCACCGGCGGCGTGTTCGTCCTGCCGCCCTATCAGACGGGCAAGACGGGCGACTGGTATCGCGGCACGGCAAATGCCATCTATCAGAATATGGCGTTTATCGAGCAGTATGACCCGGATTACGTCCTGATTCTCTCCGGCGACCATATTTATAAGATGGACTACAACGCCATGCTGCAGTACCACATCCGCAAAGGCGCGGATGCGACGATTGCTGTGCGCCCTGTGCCGTGGGAAGAAGCGAGCCGCTTCGGCATCATGAATACGGACGCGGACGACAACATTGTTGAATTTGAAGAAAAGCCCAAGCAGCCCAAGTCCAACAAGGCGTCCATGGGCATTTACATCTTCTCGTGGGCGAAGCTCCGCGCGTACCTGACCGCGGACGAGGCTGACAAGACGTCCGCCAACGACTTCGGCAAGAACATCATCCCCGCGATGCTGAACGACAAGCAGGTCATGGTGGCATACAACTTCGAGGGCTACTGGAAGGACGTCGGCACGATTGAGTCCCTGTGGGAAGCGAACATGGACTTGCTCAGCGTGCCCATGCCGATTGACCTGCATGACAAGAAGTGGCGCATCTATGCCAAGAATCCGGGCCTTGCGCCGCACTACATCGCCAAGGGCGCTGTCGTGAGCGATTCGCTGGTTACGGAAGGCTCGGAAGTCTACGGCTCTGTGCAGCACTCCGTGATTTTCGCAGGCGTGACCATTGAAGAGGGTGCAAGCGTCATTGACTCGGTTGTCATGCCCTATGCGGTCATCAAGCGCGGCGCGGTTGTCCGCCGGGCGATTGTGGCGGAGAATGCCGTGATCGGTGCGGGCTGCGTGGTCGGCGAAGAGACGGGCAATATCGCCGTCGTCGGTCAGGGCGTCACCCTTCCCGCCGGTGTCAGCGTGACCGCGGGTCAGCAGGTGGACGAAAACACCAAATTCTGATAATCACAGCAGCGGAAAGGATGTAAGAAAATGAAAAACGTAATGGGTGTTATCTACACCGGCGAAAATGACGCCAATCTGCGCGAGCTGACCCTGACCCGCGCCATCGCGGCGCTGCCTGTGGGCGGCCGCTACCGCGTCATTGACTTCCTGCTGTCCTCGATGGTCAACGGCGGCATCAAGAACGTCGGCGTCATCATGCAGAAGAATTATCACTCCCTGATGGATCACATCGGCTCCGGCAAGGAGTGGGATCTGCACGGGAAGAATGACGGTCTCAAGGTGCTGCCGCCGTTCCTGACGCGCGAAAATGTTGGCGTGTACTCTGGTATGCTGGATGCGCTGCGCTCCAACACCAACTATCTCTCCCGCTCCAAGCAGGAATATCTGGTGCTGAGCAACTCCAACATCATCTACAACGCGAATATCGCGGAGTTTGTGGCGTATCATCAGAACAGCGGCGCGGACATCACCATCATGTACACCGCTGATCCGAACATGCAGCGCGATGAACTGGGCTGCTATCTGGCGGTGGACGAAAGCGGCATGGTGACGGACATGGAAGTTGATCCGACGCATCCGAACCTGCCGCTGACGAGCATGGAGGTCGTCGTGATGAAGCGTGAGCTGCTGCGCACGCTGGTGGACAAGGGCGTGGCGCACGGCTATCATGACTTCAACCGTGATGTGCTGCTCCGTCTGGTGACGGAAGGCACGGCGCGCGTGAATGCGTGGGCGTACACTGGTCTGTGCTGGCGCATGGACTCCGTGCAGAGCTACTTCAAGTTCAATATGGATATGCTGGATACTCAGATTCGCCATCGCCTGTTCACGGCGGAGCTGCCTGTGTACACCAAGGTTCGCGACGAGATGCCCGCCCGCTATGGCGACAATGTGACCGTCGTCAACTCGCTGGTGGCGGATGGCTGCATCATCGAAGGCACGGTGGAAAACTCTGTGCTGGCGCGCGGCGTGCGCATTGCCCCCGGTGCGCATGTGAAGAACTGCATCATCATGCAGGATGGTCAGGTGCACAACGACGCTTCCATCGAAAACTGCATTCTGGACAAGCAGACGGTCATCAAGCGCAGCGCGCGGCTCATCGGCCCGGCGGCGTACCCGATTGTTATCGCGAAGAATGTTGTCATCTAACAAACGAATCGCCTGAATCACTGACGCGGTTCGGATTTGCAAACCGCGCCAATATGTGCTATACTATTGGTGCGGTTTGTTATTTCCCGTAATTTTTTCCCTTGCCCCCGGCAGGAAATATTTCTGATGGAGGATAGAAACGATGAAGATTCTCTTTACGGCGAGCGAGTGCGTCCCGTTTATCAAGACTGGCGGTCTGGCGGACGTTGTCGGCGCGCTGGCGCCTGTTCTGGCGAAGCAGGGTCACGACGTGCGCGTGATGCTGCCCCTGTATGCGGCGGTGCCGAAGCAGTATGTTGACCAGATGACCCATGTGACCGACTTTGAGGTCGCGCTGGGCTGGCGCCGTCAGTATTGCGGCATTGAACTGATGGAAAAGGACGGCGTGAAGTTCTACTTTGTGGACAACAAGTTCTATTTCGGCCGTCCGTATATCTACGGCATGGGCGGCGACGAGTACGAACGCTTCGGTTTCTTCTGCCGCGCGGCGCTGAACGCCCTGCCGCTGCTGGACTTCCAGCCCGACGTGATTCACGCGCATGACTGGCAGTCCGGCATGGTGCCCGCACTGCTGAAAATTCAGTATGCCCACCTGCCGTTCTTCGCGAATATCAAGACCATGTTCACCATCCACAACCTGCAGTATCAGGGCGTGTTCGGCATCCGCGAAGTGCAGGACGTGCTGGGTCTGGGCGACAGCCTGTGGACGGACGACAAGCTGGAATGCTACGGCTGCGCGAACTTCATGAAGGCTGCGCTGGTGTATTCCGACATCATCACCACCGTCAGCCCGTCCTATGCCGAGGAAATTCAGACGGCATACTACGGTGAACGGCTGGATGGTCTGCTCCGCGCGCGCAAGCATGAAGTGTTCGGCGTGCTCAATGGCATCGACATGGCGGACTACAATCCCGCGACGGACGCGCGCATTCCGGCGGAATATACTGCGGATGACCTGTCCGGCAAGGCAAAGTGCAAGGCGGAATTGCAGGAGAAGCTCGGTTTGACCGTTGACCCGAATGTGCCGATTATCGGCATGGTCGGCCGCCTGAGCAGCCAGAAGGGGCTTGACCTTGTGGACTACATCATCGGCGACCTGATGAGCGAGAACGTGCAGCTGGTTGTGCTGGGCATGGGCGAAAGCCGCTATGTCAACCTGTTCTCGTGGGCAGAGGGCGAGTTCAAGGGCAAGGTCGCGGCGCGGTTCGCGATGGACCACGCGCTGGCGCATCAAATCTACGCGGGCTGCGACATGTTCCTTATGCCCAGCCAGTTCGAGCCGTGCGGCTTGAGCCAGCTGATTGCCCTGCGCTACGGCACAGTGCCGATTGTCCGCGAGACGGGCGGTCTGCGCGACACGGTGCTGTCCTACAACGAGTACACCGGCGACGGCAATGGCTTCACGTTCTTCAACTACAACGCCAATGACATGCTCAATGTCATCAACCGTGCCATCGACTACTACGAGAACCACAAGGACGTGTGGCACACGCTCCAGCAGCGCGGCATGACTGGCGATTACAGCTGGACGAACTCCTCCAAGAAATATATGGAACTGTACGAAGGCTTGGTGAGCGGGCGCTTCGACCATGACTCCGCATCGAATCAGGAGAAGGCATCTTCTGACGACGACGCGGAGGCGAACCCAGTGGTCGTCCCGTATCCGTATGAGAAGGAAGAACCCGTGAAGCCCAAGCGCGTCCGCCGCACGAAGGAGCAGATTGCGGCGGACAAGGCGGCGAAGGAAGCGGCAAAGGCAGACAAACCCGCCCGCAAGCCGCGCGCGAAGAAAGCGGAAACGCAGGAATAATCCGCATCATCCGACAGGCGTTCTGACCTGAACCCAACAGGTCGGAGCGCCTGCCTTTTTGTACGTGACGGAAATTTCCAGCGCGGTTTGTTACAATCTGCATGACACGCCGGGCGCTTTCTGCTACAATGGAGGAGAAGTACCACCACAAGGAGGATTTTCCCGTGCAATTCCGATACCAGCGGGCGCTGTGCCTGCTTCTGATGCTTTTCCTGATTTTGTCGGCTGTACCCGGAACGTCCGGCTTACCCGCTGCGCTCGCCGAGGATACAGCGGATGTTGCCGTGCACTCCGCGCCGCTGGAGCGGAGCACTGCCGCACGCAACGGCATGGTGCGTGTGCGCCTGCTGTCCATTGGCAGCAATCCCGCGTCGCTCACAGTGACGGCAGTCGGCGCAATGGCGGTCAGCGGCGGGCAGACGATGGCGCTGGCGAATGGCGAGAAAGTCAGCATCAGCCACAGCAGCGCGACGGGCGAAATCCGCCTGACGCGGGGCAGCGAGACGGTCAGCATGGGGCGGGAGATGGCGCTCAGGCGGCGGCAGACGGACGGCGGATTCCGCATTGCACAGGCAAGAAGACCGCAAAACGTCTACCCTGGTGACCTGCACCTTGTGTCGAAGCTGGAAAGCGGGACGTATCGGCTCTATGTCGTGGCGAATGTGTACATCGAATCGTACCTCTATGGCGTCGTGCCGTATGAAATGGGGTCATCATCGGCGCTGGAAGCATTGAAAGCACAGGCAGTTGCGGCGCGGACGTACACCGTGCGCGCCATGAATGCGAACGCATCGAAGGTCTACGACGTTGTGGACACGACCGCTGACCAGGTGTACAACGGCAGTCCGGCGGAGCGCGACCGGGCGGCGGAGGCGGTGGACGCAACGCGCGGCATCGTCGCCATGAACGACGGCAAGCTGACCGGGACGTACTACACCGCGTCCAACGGCGGACAGACCGAATCCGCCCGCAACGCGTGGGGCTCATCCGGCGTGAATTACCTGACGGTTAAGGACGACCCGTTCGACCGCATGAACCCGTACAGCAGCACGCGCAAGATGACGATTTACGCTGCATTTTCCCACGCGAGCCAGAATCAGACCCTGACGCGCCTGTTGCAGGCGAAAGCACCGAATGCGACGATTCTGCGCATCGAGGCCGTTACGCCGCACACGCCGAAGTACGCCGCACCCAGCCGCTTATATACGAAGCTGGATTTTGACGTGACGGCGCTTGTGGATGGCGAAACGCGCCGCCTGACGCTGACGTTCGACATTTTCAGCGAGCTGGAAAGCGCACTCAATCTGTCCATTAACACGACGAAAAACGAACTCTGGTCGGTCAAGGCAGATGGGGAGACGTTCGTGCTGACCGTCAGGCGCTACGGACACGGCATCGGCATGAGCCAGCGCGGGGCACAGCAGATGGCGAACCTGGGCTATACCTACGACCAGATTCTCGGCTTCTACTACGAGAACTGCGTGCGAATGCAGTACACCTTCACGCACACGATTCTGCCGCCCGTGGGCGACGCGCCCGTGACGGCGACTGAAGCCCCCGCGACGATTTCGCCCGCCGCGCCCAATCAGGCCATGGTGACGCTGGTGAATGTGGAGGATGTCCTGAACGTGCGCCTGACCGCCTCGGACAACGGCACACTGCTGACGACGCTGCCCGCCGGAACAGCCGTGACCGTGCTGGCAAAGGGCGATAATTGGACGCTCATCCGCTTCGGGCGGATTGTCGGCTACGTCCGCACGGAAAACCTGACGTTCACCGGCACGCCGCCGACGCAGAGCGACGAAAACCCGACACCCATCACCCGCTGGGCGACCGTGACAGGCACGAATTCGCTGAATCTGCGTGCGTCCGGCAGCTACGATGCGGCGGTGCAGTCCACCATCCCTGGCGGCGCGGTTCTGTGCGTCTTCGCGGTGGAGAACGGCTGGGCGAGCATACAGTATGGCGCGAAAACAGGCTACTGCGCGGCGGAGTATCTCACGTTCAGCGATACTTATCCGGGCAAAACGAGCCAGACCGGGCGTTCTGCGATGGTCAGGACGGCGACAGCGCTTCGGGCGACCCCGTCCACCGCTGCGGTGGTGCTGATGAACCTGCCGCAGGGCGTTCAAATTGCCGTGCAGAGCAGCGACGGCAGCTGGTGCCGCGTGACGGCGGGCGGCATTGACGGCTATGTGCTGGCAAGCAGCCTTGATTTCAGCGCCGTCGGCATCGAATTGACACCTGTGCCGACGACAAGCGGCGAACAGACCGCGATTGTCAATTCCACCGCCTCGACGCTCAACCTCCGGCAGGGTGCGGGCACGGAATACCCCGTGCTGGCGGAAATCCCGAAGGGAACGAGCATCATCGTCACGGCATACGGCGAAACGTGGTGTGCCGTTCGCTGGGGCAGCCTGACCGGGTACGTCATGACGCAGTACCTGCGCTTTGATGTGCCGACGGCGACGCCCACACCGGGCGGGACGCCCGCGCCGAGTGGGACGCCCACACCGGGCGCAACGCCCGAACCGACGGCATCCCCCGAACCAAGCGAAGCGCCAACGCCTGTCCCAGCTGCCTCCGAACCGCCTGCAAAGGTGGAGGATGACGTGTCAGCTGGCAGCTACGTTGCGTGGGTGAGTGCGGACGATGCGCCGCTTCGTCAGGCGATGGCTGCGGATGCGGCAGTCCTGGCGACAATCCCGCGCGGAACGCAGGTGACGGTGCTTGCGCAGGACGGCGGCTGGTGCTATGCCGCGGTCGGGCAGATGACGGGCTATTTCACGGCGGATGCGCTCTCCTGCGAGCAGCCGGACGCGCCGCTGGGGCAGAAATACGTCAGCACAAAGTCGGATTCGCTGGCGATGCGGCAGTCGCCCAATGCGGGCGCGGCGATTGTACAATGGCTTCCGCGCGGCGCACTGGTGACATTCATTTCGCAGGAAAACGGCTGGAGTTACATCCGCTACGGCGGCAAAGAGGGCTACTGCGCGTCGCAGTATTTGAGCGACAGCGCGCCCGGTGCGGTCGTCATCAGCGATACGCCGATTCTGGATGTGACGCTGGAAAAAGTGACTGGGTGGACAGCGAGCATCCGCCAAGCAGAAACGCTCTACCAGTGGTGCAGCGCCGATGCGCCCGAAACGGCGAAAGTCGAAGCGGATTTGGTGCTGACCGTGCTGGAAAAGGGCGAAATCTGGTGCCGTGTGCGGACAGAAGAAGGGGAGGAAGGCTATTGTCTGACAAGCCGATTGACGCTGATTGCGCCGGAAAACTGACCATCCTGCCCGGCGAACGGGTGGACGAATTGCAGCAGGCGGGGCTGCGCATCCTGCAAAAGGAGCAGGGTTTCCGCTTCGGCATGGATGCCGTGCTGCTGTCGAGCTTCGTGCGGGCGGAAAGCCGCGACCGCTGTGCTGATTTTGGCACGGGGACGGGTATCCTGCCGCTGCTGCTGGCAGGCATGGGGCGCGCGAAAAGCGTCGATGCGTTTGAAATTCAGCCGGATATGGCGGATATGGCGCGGCGGAGCGTGCGGCTCAACGGGCTGGAACATATCATCCGCATCCACGCTCTGCCGGTGGAGAGCGCCGACGAGGTGCTTGCGCCCGGAAGCATCGACGTCATTGTCTGCAATCCGCCGTATGGGCATCATGGCACGACGCTGCCGAATCCGGCGCAGACGCTGTCCTTGGCGCGCCATCAGCAGAAAAGTGGGCTGACGGCGTGGTTCAAGATGGCGTATCATCTGCTGCGCGGCAAGGGGCGGATGGCGGTCATCTATCCGGCGGCGCGGATGCTGGAAGTGATGAAGGACATGGAGAAAGCCGGACTTGCGCCGAAGCGGTTCCAGCTGATTTACCCCTCGGCGCAAAAGGCGGCGAATCTGGTGATGATTGAGGCGCTCAAGGATGCGCGCCCGATGCTGCACCCCGAACCGCCGCTGATGATTTACGAGCCGGACGGCACACTGACTGCGCCGCTGCGGAAGATTTACGCCATGGAGCGTGCATCAGGGGTTCATGCGGGCGACGGCGAAATTCAGCACGCCCGCGAACGTCACCCACAGCAGGTACGGCACGAGCAGCCATCCGGCGAGGGGCTTCTGCTGCCCGAAATGCACCGCCATGATGAAAATCAGGCAGAGCAGCAGAATCAGCCAAAAGAAGGAAAGCCCAAGCGCCTTCAGGATAAAGAACAGCACGGGCCACATCAGGTTGACGGCTAACTGGGCGATATACAGCCCCAGCAGCAGGAAACGGTCGCGCCCCTGTGCGCGCAGGACGAGCCACATGCAGTACGCCATCAACGCATAGAGGATGCTCCAAACGATGGGGAAGAGCCAGCCCGGCGGCGCAAAGCCGGGTTTGTTCAGAGCGTGGAAGAAGTCCATGCCGTCGCGGGTGAGGTAGCCGACGAGCGCCCCTGCGCCAAGCGTGGCGGCTTCCAGCGCGACGAGTGAGCGCCAAGTGGCCTTTTTGCCTTGCTGCGTCAAAGTTATCGCCTCCTATGACATGGATAGCCTATGTCATCAGGCAGCGCGGCATACAGGAAAGAAGCGGAGGAAACACAGATTATGGGAAGCGGTTTGGTCATCGGCGGCGGCGCGGCGGGATTGGCGGCGGCGATTGCGGCGGCGGAATGCGGCGATACGGTCACGGTAGCGGAAAAAATGGATCGCGTTGGCAAAAAAATCCTCGCGACGGGCAACGGCCGCTGCAACCTGATGAACACGGGTGCGCCGCGCTATCCGGGAAATGCGGCGTTCGCGGCGGATGTGCTGTCTCACTGCGGCGCAGAGGCACAGAAAGCCTTCTGGGAGCATCTTGGACTGCGGCTTCGGCAGGAAGAGGCAGGGCGCGTGTACCCGGTCAGTTCGCAGGCTTCAAGTGTGCTGGATGCGCTCCGCCTGCAATTGACCGCCCTGCATGTGCGGGTGGTGACGGGCGTATCCATCACGGCACTGCAACGTGAAAATGATGGCTGGACGGCGCTCTCGGCGGATGGGCAGCGCTTTTGGGCGAACCGCGTTATCATCAGCGGCGGCGGATGCGCCCAGCCCAAGCTCGGCAGCGACGGCAGTGCCCTGCGTCTGCTGACGAATCTCGGCTGCCCCGCGACGCCCTTCGCGCCCGCGCTGACGCAAATCATCACAGACAGCACGTCAATCAAGGGGCTGAGCGGCATCCGCGTCAAGGCGCAGGTAGCGGTTATCGACCGGAAAAGCGTCCTGCATGAGGAGGATGGCGAGCTGCTGTTCGCGGATTACGGGGTCAGCGGCGTGTGCGTGATGCAGTGCGCGCGGTATGCAAAGGACGGGCGGGTGCTTCGCGTGTCGCTGGTGAAGGGCATGGGCTTTGCGGATGCGGGCGAGTTCCGACGGGAACTGAACCACCGCCGGAAAAACTGCGATGGTGGAGATGCTGACCGGGTTGTGCGTGCCGCGGCTGGCGGCGGCGCTGATGTGGCAGGCAGATTGGGGAGTGCGCGAAAGCAGCCTGTGCGGGCAGATGACAGCGGACATGGCGGAGCGCCTGACGAAAACGGCGGATGGGTGGCTGCTGCCGATTCGCGGCGTGAAGGGCTTCGAGAGCGCACAGGTTGCATCGGGCGGGGCGGCGGTCGCGGATTTTGACCCGGCGACATTGCAAAATCGCCGCCTGCCGGGACTGTACGCGGCGGGCGAGGTGCTGGATGTGGACGGCGACTGCGGCGGCTTCAA
>ENA-OOXA01001507-OOXA01001507.1-human-gut-metagenome-genome-assembly--contig:-NODE-1507-length-12879-cov-5.999532_pt1 | contig 12879 bp, 6 predicted proteins | sample MGYA00241581_ERZ501331 | MGnify/ENA primary metagenome ERZ501331 (study PRJEB25962, sample SAMEA2042982) | human gut metagenome | biome: human gut; feature: human-associated habitat; material: faeces...
CCATCACGGTGACGGAAACCTATCTGAAGCCTTTCAGCAACAGAAAGATTGACGAAGCCAATCAGAAGGTAATTTCTTTTGTAAAAAACGAAGGATATCCAGTATAAAAGAGATTACTTCTTTTGAGGAAGTAGAGCAAACTTGTTGTTTCTTTTTTATAGTCTTCAAACAAAGTTTTGAGGAGCGGATTGATATTGGCTTTACAAAAAGTTTCCCAACGTAAGCAATAAACTGAGAGATAGAATCTTATATTGAAAATTAGAGACTTTTTCACTTCATAATTTCTATTGCAGCTTTTCTATGATGTTGGAGATTAAGACTATATATTATCTTTCCAATATCCCAACGGACTGTTTTTTACTATTCCAAACAAAACCGGTCTATTTTCTCCTTATTCCCTGATTATTAACGGAATTAACAGGATTTCATTACCTGCGAAGTAACGGAAAAAATCATATAATCAACAGTTATGTGAAAGGGAATGAAAATGAGAGATTATTCACTTTTTTATTTTTTAAATTTATAAATTTAAAGTTTTCAATTATGAACAAGAAGTTTCTAAGTGTGATCCTGTTCAGTGCCTTAATGGTTGGTACTGCAGGAACTTTCACGTCTTGTAAGGACTATGATGATGACATCGACAACTTACAAGAACAGATTACCTCTAACAAAGATGCTATTGCTGCTTTAGAGAGTCAAATCAAAAGCGGCGAATGGGTGTCCGGCGTGACATCTACTGACAATGGTATTGTCGTTACTTTGGGTAATGGAACCAGCTACACTATCACCAATGGTGAAGCAGGTAAAGACGGTGTGACTCCGAAAATTGCAGTGAACAATGACAAAATCCAAGTAAGCTATGACAATGGCACTACTTGGACTGACCTTATTTCACTGGAAGACTTGAAGGGTGAAGCAGGTGATGCTGCTGAGACTCCGATTTTCTCTGTAGGAGAAGACGGCCACATCTATGTACAATATGGCAAGGATGGCGAGAAGCAAGACTTGGGTGTTTCTACAGGTGGCATCTACTATGTAGAAGATGGTGCTAAGTTGACTATCCATATCCCGAATAAAGAAGGTGTTTACGAAGATATCGTATTGCCGAGAGCTGCTGCTATTTCCAGCATTAAAGCTGTTACTGTAAAAGAAACAGATGATAAAGCTACAATTGCTGAAGGTGCAACTGTTAATTTGGTATATGGTGTAGCTGCAGATAAAGGTGAATACTTTGATGGTACTCCGTTTGCTAAAGGTGACATCTTGTTGCCTACTAAAGAAGCTAATGGCGTACTTAACGCTCAAGTAAATCCAACAATTGCAGATGCAACGGTTTATAAATTCCAATTGGTTGACTCTAAAGGATTCTCTATCTTTAATTTGAACGCAGCTGTTCCCAATATGACAGAGAATGCTTTGACTACTAAGGCTCCTACTGCTAATAAGGGTATCTATGATATGGCTATTTCTTTTGCAGCTGGTGTTACTACTGAGGAAATCAATAAGGTTAAAGGTCAAGCTTTTGCTATTGCAACAAAAGATGCTTATGACAACGAAGTACTGTCTGCTTATGATGTAACGGCTACTGCAACAAAGGTTGGTACCTCTAGTTTGACAGTTAAAAAAGCAACAGTAGAAGCAGAAATTAATCAAGATTTTGACTTGAGTGCCTGCGTTGATATGGAGAATGTCATTGATGTGAAATATTTCATCGATACAGACCAGACAGCTGCTGCTGATGCTGCTAAGGCTAAGATTACAGGAACTAATATTAAGGGCGAAGTTGCTGGTAAGACAGTTGTAGTGAGTGTTAAGTATTTGACTGCTACAGGTAAAGTTGACCCTACTGCTACTAAGAAGATTTCCGTTAAGTTTATCAATCCTGCTATTGAAAATGCCTTTACTCAAGAATTGGTATTGAAAGCCGATAATAGTAAGAATGTATTGGTATTCGATTTAACTAGCTTGTTTGATAATACTACTACTGATCTTAGCTCTTATAAGATTGAGGTTGGTTATGCCAAATTTACTGTAGATGTCAAGGATGCTAATGGCACAGTGGTATTTGCAAAGGGTACTGAAGCGAAAGCTATAACAACGGGCAAAATTGTATCTGGCAATGCTACGGAAAAACCAAACGGTTATTACAAGCACACTTTGACTTACTCAGTAAATAATACAAAGGTGGTCCCTGGAACCTACGAAGCCGAAGTAACTTATGGTTCAAGCCCGAAGAATACAGTTAAGCTGACTTTGATTGTAAAAGAAGATGCTACTTCTTATGATTTCAAACCGCTGCCTCTGTACTTCAATGGTAACGCTGCTGTAGCTTATGGTACTCCTGTTAATGATAAGATCAATTACAACTTGAAGGGGCTGTTTGGTGTAGAAGACTGGACAAATGTTACATTCTCAGAAACAGTTCCTGCAGAGTATGAAAAAGACGGTGTTAAATGGACTGCTAATAAGTGGATTGTTGATGCTGAAGCTGCCAACTCCGGCGACATCATTGTAGATAAGGTGGCTGCTAAAACCGGCGATAAGACTGGTAACTTCGGTGGTGCTTACGAACCTCGTTCATTGAAGGCTATTTACACTCCGTATGGTAATACTTACTTGACAGTTGTAGAATATGACTTTACCTTGACCATTAAGTCTGCTGTATTCGAAGGTACACTTGATTATGTGAAGTATGATACAAAAGCCAAGAAGTATGTGGCAGGTACTCCTAAAGAAATTTCAGTTGCTGACGAAGAAGCAAAAATAACTTTGAAGGGAGATGAAATCCGTGGTGTTACTAAGACTAATGTAGAATATCTCGGAAATAGCGAAGCTGACAAATTTACTAAAGCTGGTGTAGAAACTGTTTCTATAGCTTTGGATGACACAGCTAAGAAGTATTTGAACATAAGTGCAGCTGATTTCACAAATGAGATTACACTCACTCCAATTGCCGATGTTACTGCTCCTGCTACTACACTGACTTGCAACATCGTAGTAAGTGTTGTTGACGAATGGGGTAAGACTAAGACTGTCAATGTACCTGTAGTACTGAAATAAGCCGAAACAAGTTACTTCTCTTAATTTGAGGAGTCCTTGATACAATATGAATAGGAGGAAAACAATAAAACGTTTTCCTCCTATTTTGATTTTAATAAATCCACTCTGAAATTTATTTTCCATCACTTTGCTTCCACACTTCCACCCATCTCCTGCATCCCCCTATCCATCGGCATTTACCCCGCTGTGGAAGCAACCAAAAAAGGTGGAAGCAAATTTTGCTTCCACCTACTCAAAACGCTATAGTTTTACCGTAACCTACTCGTCTCTACCATAATACCCCGTGCAAGGTACATAAATCGGTTGGTTCAGTTTTCCTGCATTCTCGAGCTTGCCTTCGCTGCGGAGCAGGCGAATATGAAGCTGCGCAGTGGAACGCATCATCCCGCAGAGAACCTGAAAACTCTCGCGCGTAAGGAACTGATGCGTAGAGAAGTAGCCCGTCAGTCGCCTGTCAATCTCCTTGTCACTCAGCTTTTGGGAATGCTCATTCAGCCCCAGCGGTTTAACTTTGATGGCACCTATCTCATTCTTCAGCACCTGGTCGGCACGAAACTTGATGCCCTTCAGCTTAATCTTGGTGGTTTTTCGTTTGGTCGCAGCGGTCACCGGCTCCGTGCTCGTCAGTACGGGATGAAAATAGCCGATACCGTCCAGATGCACCTGCCGCCCCTCGGCAAGGTCTTCCCCCATGACGTGCGACAAGGCATCCAGTACCGCCGAGACATCAGTCTCCGTCAACGAGCTGCGTTCCTGAATTCTGCGACGCAGTTCGTCGGTAGTGGTAGAGCCGTTCAAGCGGATGCGTGGATGAAGTATCTTTTCTTCCCGCTGTTTGTCTTTTGGTTCCGGAAGTTCATACCAATTAAATAAAATTGCCATAGTTCAATGTCTTTTAAGTTGTTATATAATAAGTTTGCGCCCTATGCGGAATAGGTGCGGGGTGCGTACTTCATCCGTAAAAGCTATGGAAAGAGAGACGCCTAACGACCATGAACAACTCTGCTTACGGTCGTCAAGCGATTGCTTCATGGCCGTAAGCAGAGTTGTTCATGGTCGTTAGGCGTCATCTATTCCCTATACAAAAGTAGACAAACAAAGGGAGAAAAGCAAAGGAATGCCAGTGTTTTGACAAAGAAACTCACTTGCTTTTAACACTTCTCTGCATGAGTCGTGGAGACTTGTATCCATTTAATAATTATTCCGCAGAATGCTTGCTTTCAGCTCTTCAATGTAGTATCTTTACGAGAATTATATTTACCCAAACAAGCTGACAAACAGAATGAAAATTACCTTGATTAGAGCAGAAAAAGAGAGCGGAAAGGAAGCCCTCAGCACCCTGGAAGCGGACGCACTGATTAAAAAACTGAAAACCGAAACCAAAGCCGGACATGTATCGACCCTCCGGGCCATCCTTCCTCAACTGGAGGGTACTTGCGCCCAATACGAACATATAGACAAACTGCCACGCATCTACCCTGCCGTGGAATATAGCCGTACACAAGAGGGAGAACGGCGGATGAAGAACTATAACGGACTCGTACAACTGGAAGTAAACCGTCTGTCGGGCATTGCCGAAGCGGAATATGTAAAGCAACAAGCCGCCCTGCTGCCACAGACCTTTGCCGCTTTCTGCGGTTCCAGCGGACGGAGTGCCAAGATATGGGTATTGTTTGCCCTGCCCGACGGCACAACGCCGAAGCGGGAGAGCGATGCCACCTTGTTTCATGCCCACGCCTACCGTATGGCGGTGAAGTGCTACCAGCCCTTACTGCCGTTTGCCATTACATTGAAAGAACCTTCCCTTACCCAGAGTTGCCGCATGACTCTGGACGGATATCCATACTACAATCCTGCCGCTGTACCTTTCTGCCTGGAACAGCCCCTCGGCATGCCCGAGGAAGAGAACTTCCGGCAACGAAAACTCGCAGAAAAGAATCCGCTGTTGCGGCTGCATCCGGACAGTAAAGCCTCGGACACCTTCGCCATACTCTTCGAATCAGCCCTTGACCGTGCATTCCGCGAATTGGACGGCTGGAAACGGGAGGGGGATTTACGGATACTGCTGGTGTCTCTGGCCGAACATTGTTTCAAGGCAGGCATCCCCGAAGAGGAAGTAGTCCGCCAGACATTGATGCACTATTACCGGGAAGCGGATGAATTCATTGTTCGTCAAACGATTCATAACCTATATCAAGAGCTTAAAGGCTTCGGGAAAAAGAGCAGTCTGACGCAAGAGCAGGAGAGCGTTTTCCGGCTGGAAGAGTTTATGGGCCGCCGGTATGAGTTCCGCTACAACACCGTTCTGGATGATTTGGAATACCGTCAGCGCGACTCCGTCCATTTCTATTTCAAGCCTGCTGACCAGCGTGCCCGCAGTACGGTCTCCATGAATGCCCTGAAGGAGGGTATCCGCGTATGGGACCGCGACATCAATCGTTTCCTTACTTCAGACCATGTGCCACTCTATAATCCCGTCGAAGAATACCTTTACGATACCGGCCGCTGGGACGGGAAAGACCGCATCCGGGCGTTGGCCGATCTCGTCCCGTGCCACAATCCTCATTGGCGGGAGTTGTTCTACCGCTGGTTCCTGGGCATGGTGGCACACTGGCGTGGAATGGACCGGCAACACGGAAACAATACTTCTCCTCTGCTTGTCGGTTCCCAAGGGTTCCGGAAATCCACCTTTTGCCGCATTTTGCTGCCACCGGAGCTGCGTTTCGGCTATACGGACAGCATCGACTTCAAGAGTAGGCAGGAAGCGGAGCGCAGCCTGGGACGCTTTCTGCTCGTCAACATCGATGAGTTCGATCAAATCAACATCAACCAGCAGGGCTTCCTGAAGCATCTGCTGCAGAAACCGGTTGCCAACCTGCGCAAACCCTACGGCAGCACCATCCGTGAGATGCGGCGGTATGCCTCCTTCATCGGCACCAGCAACCAGAAGGACTTGTTGTCCGCCCCCGGGGGCAGCCGCCGTTTCATCTGCATTGAGGTCACCGGCCCCATCGATACAAATGTCACCATCAACTACCGCCAGCTCTATGCACAAGCTCTGAATGCCGTAGCCAAAGGTGAGCGCTACTGGCTGGATGATGCCGATGAAGCCATCTTGAAGCGGACGAACCGGGAATTTGAACAGCTCACCCCACTGGAACAACTCTTTCACAGCCATTTCCGTGCGGCAGAAGAGGATGAAGAGGGGCAATGGATGATGCCCATGCAGATTCTTTCCGCTTTACAGACAAAGACGCGTGACCGTCTGGCAATCAACAAGGTTGCCGTATTCGGGCGGACGCTCAAGAAGCTTGAAATACCGAACAAGAAGTCAAGGCAGGGGACACTGTATCATGTAATGCCGCTGGATTAAATGCTCTGCAGTAACCCCGCACAAGCATCTTCCAGAATGTCCAGCACATACTCAAAACCTTCGGAACCGCCGTAGTAGGGGTCCGGTACATGGTCGGCATGGGTAAACTTTGTACAGTATTCCGTCATGCGGTGTATCTTGCTCCATTCGGCGGTTGAAGGGGCACGATCTTTCAGGTCGTCGATGTTGCGGTCGTCCATACCGATAATCAGGTCGAAGTTGTAAAAATCCTCGGTACGTACGGGTCGCGAAAGATGCGTCAGATTGTATCCACGGCGGGCAGCATGGGCACGCATCCGGCTGTCCGGCAGTTCGCCCTGGTGATAGGACAGAATGCCTGCAGAATCGATTAAAAACTCATCCGCACGTCCGGCTTCTTCTATCAGATGTTTCATGACTCCCTCTGCCGAGGAGGAACGGCAAATGTTGCCGAGGCAAACGAAAAGTATCTTCTTCATATTTCTTTAGTTACGAGTTATTTACATCGGGTCTACATCATAATACACTATCAACGACTTGAAGCGGTCTTCCGCCACCATCTCCTTTTGCACCTGGACGAGCAGCTCGCGGGCACGTGCCATCGGGGCATTGGTTTCTATCTTCAAGATAATCTTTCGGATGAACAGGGTCTGTACGCGTGCTACGGGCGGCTTGTCCGGTCCCAGCACACGGTTGCCAAAGACGGTGCGGAGCTTGGCGGCCATAGTCTGTGCCATGAGGTCGAGCAGGGTCTCGTTCCGGTTCTTCAGGTAGACATACACCAGGCGGTAGTAGGGCGGGTAGTGGAACATCTGGCGTTCGGCAAGCTGCCCGCCTACCATGGCTTCGTAGTCGTTGGCAATGACTTGCGGGATGATGGGATGGTCGATGCTTTTGGTTTGTAGCACCACCCTGCCGCGCTTGTTCTTCCGTCCGGCGCGTCCGGCAACCTGCGCCATCAGCTGGAAGGCGCGCTCGTAGGCGCGGAAGTCGGGATAGTTCAGCATGGTGTCGGCATTGAGTATGCCCACAATGCTGACGTGGTCGAAGTCCAGACCCTTGGACACCATTTGCGTGCCTATCAGGATGTCCGTCTTGCCTTGCTGGAAATCGGAGATGATGCGCTCGTAGGCGGTACGGGTGCGGGTGGTGTCCAAGTCCATACGGGCTACGCGGGCGTCGGGGAAGAGGGCTTTGATGTCATCTTCTATTTTTTCCGTGCCGAAGCCGCGGTTGCGCAGGTCAGTGCCCTCGCAGGCGGGGCAGATGCGGGGCAGTTGGTAGGTGTAGCCACAGTAGTGGCAGGTCAGTTGGTTCAGCCCCTTGTGGTAGGTGAGGCTGACGTCGCAGTTCTTGCACTTGGGTACCCAGCCGCAGGTGTTGCACTCTATCATGGGGGCGAAGCCGCGGCGGTTCTGGAAGAGGATGACTTGTTCTTTCTGTTCCAGCGCTTCGCGGATATATTGCAGGAGCAGCGGAGAGAAGGGACCTTTCATCATCTTCTTGCGGTGCAGCTCCTTGATGTCTACGGGGATAATCTCCGGCAGTTGTATCTCTTTATAGCGTTCTTTCAGTTCCACGAGGCCATACTTACCGGTAGTGGCGTTGTGCCAGGTCTCTACGGAAGGGGTTGCCGTGCCCAACAGAGTTTTGGCGCCATACATGGAGGCGAGTACAATGGCTGCATTGCGGGCATGATAGCGGGGAGCAGGGTCTTGCTGCTTGTAGGTGTTTTCGTGCTCCTCGTCCACAATCACAAGACCGAGGTTGCGGAAAGGAAGAAAGACGGAGGAGCGGACGCCGAGAATAATGTCATAGTCTGCTTCCGACAACTGCTTCTGCCAGATTTCTACCCGTTCCGCATCGGGGAACTTGGAGTGGTAGATGCCCAGACGGGAACCGAAAACGCGTTGCAGGCGCTCTGTGATTTGCGCAGTGAGGGCTATTTCGGGCAGGAGATAGAGCACCTGCTTTCCTTGCCGGATGGTTTCTTCTATCAGATGAATATAGACTTCGGTCTTGCCGCTTGCCGTGACACCATGTAGCAGGCAGACGTTCTTGCTTTGAAAATTCTCTAAGATGGAGTGATAAGCGCGTTGCTGGTGCTCGTTCAGCGGGTTGACGGGGATGACTTCTTTGAGGAGTGCTTTGTCTATGCGACCTATTTCCTGCTGGTAGACTTCGAATACACCACGGTCCACAAGACCGTTGAATACGGCAGGGGTGGTGGAGGTGCGTTGCAGCAGTTCGGCTTTGGAGACTTCTTTTATATCTCGTCCGCTGAGGTAGCCGGAGAGTTCCAGATATTTCATCAGCAGGTCCAGTTGCTTGGGGGCACGGCGCTGCAACTCGTCGAAGAAGATGTGCAGGCGGTGTTCGTTGCGGGCGGCGGCGGTGAGGCGTACACGGGTTTCGGTCTTAGGCTTATAGGTACGGCGCAATTCTTCCTTTACGAAGATGGCCTCTTTGTCGAGCAGTGACTTGATGACAGAAAGTATGTTCTTGATGCCGGTCTCCTTCTCCAGTTTCGTCACGCATTGCTCCGGGTCGGCAGAGAGCATATCCAGTATCTTCTGTTCCTTCTCCGGCAGGCGGACATCGGATTCGAAATCGGGGTTGTACTCTACGATTGTTTCGCTTTCCAGCTTCAAGCCAGAGGGTAAGGCAGCTTTGTAGACGTCTCCTTGCGTGCAGAGATAGTAATCGGAGAGCCATTCCCAGAACTTGAACTGCCGCGGAAGCAGTATCGGGCGGGCATCCAGCAAAGCGGACACTTCCTTTACTTCGTATTCGGTGGGGGCGCAATAATGCACGTTGCGCACGATGGCTGTATAGTATTTCTTCCGTCCGAATGGTACTACCACCCGGCAACCAATCTGCACTTCATCCACCCATTCGTCGGGCAGGGAGTAGGTGAAGTAGCTGTACAAAGGCAAAGGCAATATGACGTCGGCAAACTTTTTCATCGTGGGGACAAAGATAGTGGAAAGTGGAGGGAGAATGAAATGAACGGGGGCATTTTTTATGCTGAGGAGAGGAGGAGGCTGTTGTGGATTTGGATGAAGATAAGGGAGAGGTATTGCAGATTTTATGGGTAGGATGGGTGTAGAAGTATGGGGAAACTGGCGTCAGTGTTTTATAAAATTTGTTCGATGTATTAAAATAAGAATGAGTGAGTTGCAGTAAAACTATGGCGTTTTGAATAGGTGGAAGCAAATTTTGCTTCCACTTTTGGGAGTTACTTCCACAGCGGGGTAAATGCCGATGGACAAGGGGATGCAGGAGGTGGGTGGAAGTGTGGAAGCAAAGTAGGGAGAAAAAAGTAGGAGAAAACAAAATTGTTTTCTCCTACCCTCATAAAGTACGGAAGCTTATTTTTTCAGTTAGGCTTCTCTTTCATCAATTACTAAGAATGAAAAAATTATTTCTTAATAACGAAGTATGGATATTCCTCAGGATTTTCGTGTCCGAAGAAGTCTACCATTGTGAACTTCAAGGTTGCAGTAACATCAGAAGTCGGTGGATTTTGTCCCAATCTTGAAGCAAATACAAATTCTTGAGTAGCCTCATCAAATGTTACAGTAAAGTATTCGTCATCCACATTGTTAGAAGCCAAGTGGCATTCTTTGATATTTGCAGCAACAAAAGCAGGCGTGTAGTCTATATCACCTTTCTTGAACTTCAGAATATTAGCAAGAGCAATTCTTATTACAGAAGTGTTATAAATTAAGTCTTCCTTAATTGGATTCTTCTTGGTATCAAAGTTCTTCCATTCAGAAGTGAAACCTTCACCGCATACAAGTCTCAGTTTGAAGTTCTGGGCAGCCGGGGCTTTTACAGTGTAAGAGTGGTCTGCCGTTTCTGATGAAACATTGCTGTACTTATAGGATACGGTTACATCGTACATCTTTCCTTCTGGTTTATCTGCAAACAGAGCTGCTGCTTTATCCTTGTCATTGTTTACATCGAGATAGAATCCATATCTATTAGCATTTGCCTTATCAGAGTAGAATACAATCTGCTTTTCTGCGCAAGTGAATGTATAGTTGAAGTCGATGATTGCGTTGGTAGGATCAGAAACGCCATTGAATGCTGTACCCAGATTATGGATAGTAGTAGTATTCCAGTTAGTTTCTGTTACTTCAACAACCTTTGCGCCTTCTTTGTCAAGTTGGTTGGTCTTAGCAGAGAATGCAGCAGGGAATTCTGGCATCTTCTTGGTTATTTCAATGGCAACTTTCTTAACTATTACATTCTTCTTACTATCGGTAAAGTTGAAATACATCTTATAAGTACCATTATCCTTGAACTTATCCAAATCACCCTTCAATGAAATAACTAACTTGCCTTCCTGTCTGTCGAAGTTTTTGGCGAAACCGTCATTGTCATTCGGATTATTCTCTATGTCAAATATCAAATTACCTTCCTCATATTCATCATATTTATCTTCAAACAGTTTCAGAAGTTCTTCGTCCAAATCAATCTCAACATCACGTTCGTAATTACCATCAGGAGCATTCCATACCGGTACGTAATCAGCCTTCAACGTAGTAGTCATAGCATCGATGTCGCCTACTGCTACATAGAATGCCTTACCGTCCGGGTCAACCAAAGAACCGTTATTATTTACTGCATATACGCGGAAACCGATAATGTCACCATCAGCCTTCTCTGCATTGATAGACATTTCAATCTTACGGTTTGTCGTAATTGTATTCAGTCCTTCGATATCTGCCTCATAAGAGTTCCATGCCGTGATTTCAGACGGAGCACTTTCTACGGCACGTTGCGCGTCGAGCACTACATAGAAACCATAGATACCACTGATATCCTCATCATTATAATTCAATTCTACGGTAAACTTTTCACCCACTTTTGTAGAGAAGAAAGAGTTCCTAGAACCTTCTTTGTCACGGTTATCGCCACCCCGCCAAAGGTCTTGGTCTCTCCATGTGTCATATTTAGTAGTAGCATCAATAGATACATAAGAGCCGTTTTCCTCTATACGGTTTCCGTTTCTATCAACATTCCATGCATAGTCATAGAACAGCTTTTTGCTTGCATCAGCAGTTAAAGTTCCATCTTCAGCATACTGGAAACGGTTACGCAGATCATTCACATCCTTGTCGTTGACCTTGAAACTCAGTTTATACTGCGGTGTATATACAGAACCCAGTGTCAATTCATAACCGGTTGTCACACTACGTTCCACGTCACCCGGTTTGTCTGTTACTGCTACTGCGTAGAGAATATCCTTCAGTTTCTTCACCGGTTCGTCTTCAGCGTTGCCGCTCTTATAGTCAAACTTTGCAGCTTTCAGCAAATTCTCTTCTGTATAGTTGTCCTTGTTCAACTTGAATACGACTTTCCACAGACCATTAGAAGATACACCTCTGGTTACTGTGCCTTTGAACTGCTCCACTTTCTCAACAGTCACCAGTTCATCTAGATTGCCCAGTGCAGAATTGACAAATGAAATCTGTCCTTCGGTCAAGGTGGCATTAGCCGGTGACACACGAATCAATACAGAGTCGCTGATGAATGCTCTTTCACCTTTTTTGAACTCCTTTTGATTAATGATTTCATAAGAATTTGCCTCTACTTCGTCGGAGCTGCCTTTACCAAACACACGGTCTTCTACAGCTTCAGCAGTACGCAAATCCATTATAAAAGGCTCACCTTCAATAATATTGTCAGTTTTGCTGCCGAATGAATAACTCAACAATTCTACATGAGTAACAGCTTTACTGAATGCAGCAGAAATCAAGTCTAATTTAGCGCCTACAACTTCTGTTACTTGTGCTGCAATTTTTGCAGCCATTTCTTCTGTCAGCTCGCCAGCTTGCAATTTTTCCAAATCAGCTTTTAAAGCAGCAATGGCAGCATCGTTGGTTCCTTTATATTCATCCAAAGCGGCAATTTGTGCTTCAATGGCAGCTTTGTTCTTACCAATCTGTTCTGCATTGGCAGCGACATCAGCTTTCAAGGTAGTGATGCTGCTCTGCAAAGCTACATCTGCTGCTGCCAATTTTTCCAATGTTGCTTCAGTAGTAGTTTTGAACTGTTCCAAAGTCTGGATTCTACCTGAAATTTCAGCCAGTTTTTCTTCTATTGCTGCTATACCGGCTTTGTCGGCCTCTTGCAACTCGGCTTTGACTTTTTCCAATTCAGCCTTTGCTGCAGCAATAGCAGCTTCTTGTGCTGCAAGGGCAGCCTTTGAAGCCTCGTCTTTTGCAGCAGCGATTTCACTCTGCAAACCACTTTGTGCAGACTGCAAATTGCTGATTGAGCTCTCTACAGCAGTAATCTTGGCACTCAGACCATTTTGACCGTCGATTTGTTCCTGCAAGTTGTTGATGTCATCATCGTAGTCCTTACAAGACGTAAACGTTCCTGCAGTACCAACCATTAAGGCACTGAACAGGATTACACTTAGAAACTTCTTGTTCATAATTGAAAACTTTAAA
>ENA-OOXA01001513-OOXA01001513.1-human-gut-metagenome-genome-assembly--contig:-NODE-1513-length-12858-cov-4.992502_pt1 | contig 12858 bp, 6 predicted proteins | sample MGYA00241581_ERZ501331 | MGnify/ENA primary metagenome ERZ501331 (study PRJEB25962, sample SAMEA2042982) | human gut metagenome | biome: human gut; feature: human-associated habitat; material: faeces...
TATCCAAACGGTGACTTTGCAGAGGCAATGCTGAATACTTCCTTTGACTGGAACGGAGCAAGAGAGCCATACATCCTTGCTACAGAGAATGATGTTCTCAACGGTTTGGGAATGCTGTTCATGAAACTCCTTACCGGACGTGCTCAGATGTTTGCAGATGTTCGTACATACTGGAGCGCAAATGCTGTTAAACGAGTTACAGGATATGATCTTGAAGGTGTTGCAAAAGAGAACGATGGTATTATCCATCTGATCAACTCTGGTGCATGCTGTCTTGACGCTTCCGGTGTTGTTAAGGATGAGAACGGCGAAGGCGTTATGAAAGAGTGGTGGAACGTTACAGAAGAAGATCAGAAAGCCATCATGAAGGCTACTACCTGGAATGCAGCTGATAACGGATACTTCCGTGGCGGCGGATTCTCCTCCAGATTTGAGACAAGAGCTACTATGCCGGCAACTATGATCCGTCTGAACCTTGTAAAAGGACTTGGACCGGTTCTTCAGATCGCAGAGGGATGGACAGTAGCCCTTCCGGAAGAAGTATCTGACAAGCTCTGGAAACGTACAGACTACACATGGCCATGTACATGGTTCGCTCCAAGATGCGATGGCAAAGAGGGACCGTTCAAAACAGCTTACGATGTAATGAACAACTGGGGTGCTAACCACGGTGCGATTTCCTACGGACACATCGGTGCAGACCTTATCACAATGTGCTCCATGCTGAGAATCCCGGTATCCATGCACAACGTTCCTGAGAAAGACATTTATCGTCCGGCAGCTTGGAATGCATTTGGTATGGACAAAGAGGGTGCAGATTTCCGTGCTTGCAAGAACTACGGACCACTCTACAAATAAATCATACGGTTAAGATAACAGATATCATATCCTCCGGCATATATATGCCGGGGGATTTTTTATGTTATAATGTCCATAGATGCGGGAAACATACTGTTCGGACACAGGGAAAAAGTTATAATAGAAACAGATATAACGAATATGGGAGGTTACTGAAATGAAATATATACAGCTGAATGATACAGATCTGAATGTCAGCCGCATTTGCCTCGGAACAGCAGGATTTGGAGATAAAACAGATCAGGAAAAAAGTTTCGAAATCCTGGATGATTTTGTACGGGCAGGTGGAAATTTTATTGATACAGCCAATGTATACTGCAAGTGGCTGGAAGGACACGGAAACTGCAGTGAGCAGATCATAGGCAGATGGCTGAAAGCGCGGGGAGCCAGGGGGAAAGTGATCGTAGCTACCAAGGGCGCACATTATTCTTTTGAAAATCCGGGCCGTAGCAGAGTGAACCGGGAGGATATCCGTGCAGATCTGGATGAGAGCTTAAGGACTCTGGGAACAGAGGTGATCGATTTTTACTGGCTTCACAGAGATGATCCGGAAAAACCGGTGGAAGAGATCGTGGATATCCTGGAAGAAATGCAGAAAGAAGGCAGAATCCGATATTTCGGATTTTCCAATTACAGAACAGACAGACTGAAAGCGTTGGAACAGTGCCTGAAAGAACGGAAAAAAAGCGGCGTTACGGCAGTATCCAATCAGTGGAGCCTGGCAGGAATCAATCCGGGTGGAAATACCAATCCGGACCCTACACTTGTGGAGTTTTCCCGGGAGGAATACAGGTGGCACTGTGAGACAGGTGCGGCTTCCATTCCGTTTTCATCCACGGCAATGGGATTTTTCTCAAAACTTCAGAAAATGGGAGTTCCATATACGGATGAAGAGGTGGATGCATCCTGGATGCAGGAGAAAGAGTCACAGATTGCAGATCTTTCAGAAAGCATGAAGAAATCCTACTGGAATGAAACGAATCTTCGAACCTATCAGAAATTGTTAAAACTTCAGAAAGAAACAGGGGACAGCCTGCAGTCTTTGTCCCTGGCATATTTTTTCCATCAGCCGTTCCAGACAGTGCCGGTAACCGGTGTCAGCAGTCCGATACAGCTGAAAGATGTTCTTGCTGCCTGCGATATTGATCTTGAACCGGAGTTGTTTGGAGGCTGGGTGACAGCTGGAGGTGGTCTATGAAACTGATCCATTTATCGGATCTTCATCTTGGAAAGCGGGTAAATGAGTTTTCCATGGTGGAAGATCAGAAATATATCTTAAATGAAATCCTGAAGATCATTGATCAGGAATCACCGGATGGGATCCTTCTTGCAGGGGACCTTTATGACAGACCCGTTCCATCTGCGGAGGCAGTGCAACTTTTTGATAGTTTTCTTACCAGACTTGCGCAGCGAAAGATTCCCGTTTTTGCTATCAGTGGAAATCATGACAGTGCAGAGAGAATCGCTTTTGGATCTCATATTATGAGTGACAGTGGAATATGTATGTCACCGGTATACGATGGAAAAACAGCAAAGTACTGTTTAAAGGACAGTTATGGAGAAGTGTGGATTCATCTTCTGCCATTTATCCGTCCTGCAACGGTCCGACATGCACTGGAAGGGGAAGAAGACGTGGAAGATATCCGCACCTATCAGGAGGCGGTGCTGGCAGCGGTTAAGCATATGGAAATTGACAGAAGTCAGAGAAATGTACTGCTTGCCCATCAGTTTGTGGTTGGTGCAATGCAATGTGATTCTGAGGAAATTTCTGTGGGAGGAATCGACCAGATCGAGGCAGAAGTATTTCGGGATTTTGACTATGTAGCACTGGGACATATCCACAGTCCGCAGAATGTGGGAAGTCCGAAGATCCGATACTGCGGGACACCGCTGAAATATTCGTTTTCCGAGGCAGGCCAGCAGAAATCCGTGACGGTTGTGGAACTTGGAGAAAAAGGAAGCCCTGATGTACGTGAGATCCCTCTGACGCCGCTGCGTGATATGCGAAAACTGAAAGGTACTTATATGGAGCTGACTTCACAGTCCAATTATAAGGACACAAATACGGATGATTATGTGCAGATCACATTGACAGATGAGGAAGATATCGTGGACGGAATGCAGAAACTTCGTACCATTTATCCAAACCTTATGCGTCTGGATTATGATAACCGCCGTACACGTGAGAACCAGGAAATTGCCGGCACAGAGAGAACCACACAGAAATCAGAGATGGAATATTTCGAGGAATTTTTTGAGCTGCAGAACAATCAGCCGATGAATGAAGAGCAGCGGAAGTTTTCCGAAGAACTGATACGGAAGCTTCAGGAGGTGTAAAATGAGACCGGAAAAACTGACTATCAGCGCCTTCGGGCCCTATGCAGATAAAACAGAAATTGATTTTTCAAAACTTGGAGAAGGCGGACTTTATCTGATCACCGGGGACACCGGGGCAGGAAAAACCACGATCTTTGATGCGATCACCTTTGCACTGTACGGAAGAGCCAGTGGAGAAGTACGGGAATCTGCCATGTTCCGCAGCAAGTATGCAAAAGATTCCGCAGAAACATTTGTGGAACTTGTTTTTTCCTACCAGGGAAAAACTTATCAGGTGCGTCGGAGTCCGGAATATATGGCTCCGAAAAAAAGAGGCACAGGACTGACTTTACGAAAAGCAGAAGCACAGCTTATTTATCCGGATGAACGTCAGCCAGTGACAAAAGCAAAAGATGTGACTGCGGCGGTGGAGCAGCTTCTGGGACTGAGTTACGACCAGTTCACACAGATAGCGATGATCGCTCAGGGGGATTTTCAGAAATTATTGCTGGCAGGAACGGTACAGCGTGGCGAGATCTTCCGGCAGATTTTTCACACAGGGCTTTACCAGCAGATCCAGATGAGACTCCGGGATGCGGCTATTTCCCGATATAAAGATTACGATGAAATGCGCCGGAGTATCGCACAGTATTTGGATGGAGTGAGGTTTCAGACGGATGCAGGAACAGAAGCGGAGGAATTTTTAAGGCTCAGGAAATCGAAATTTGAAGGAAAGCTGGAACGGAGTCTTGAGCTCCTGAAGCTGTTTATTGACAGAGGAGAACGCCGGGAAAATGAACTTCGGAAACAGGAAGAGGAAGTGGACCGGGAAATCCTGACAATGGAAAAAATGCTGAATCTTTCCGCACAGAAACGAGGCCTGGAACAAAAAAGAAAGCTTGCCCGAGAACAGCTTGAGAAACTTCTTCCGGAACTTAAGAAAGCATCGGAAGAGGCGGAAAAATATAAAGATGCAGATCAGAGATGTGAGAAACTGGGACTTCTGATCCGGGAAAAACAGGAAAAGCTGAAGAAATACCAGGAGCTGGAGCAGCTGCAGAAAGAACGAATAGAGATTGAACGGCAGCTGGAAAACTGTAAGGTACAGCAGAAAAAGATCATCCGGCAGGAAGAACAGCAGCAGAAAGAAATGGAACAGCTGAAAACGGAACGGGAACAGCTGGGAAATTCTGAGCTGGATTTGCAGAAAGCGCTCACAGAAAAAGAAAAACAGACGCGGAGAAAGAAAGAACTGAACGGACTTATCGCTGAGATCCGGAGATTTCAAGGCCTTTATGATAAAACCAAAGAGCAGCAGAAAAAGTATCAGTCTGCTTGCAGAGATGCACAGCAGCAGAGAGAATATTATCAGCAGATATTCCATATTTTTCTGGATGCGCAGGCAGGCCTTCTGGCCCGGGAGCTTAAGGATGAAGTGCCCTGTCCTGTGTGTGGGTCCCTGAGTCATCCAAATCCCAGAATGCTTTCCAGAGAACAGACAGTTGATCAGAAAACACTGGATAACGAGAAACGTAAGCTGGACAAAATGGAAAAGGATTCTGTAGATCAAAGCCTGAAAGCAGGAAGTTTAAAGGAACAGAGCAATGCATCCTGGAGGCAGATCGTAGCCAGTGCAGAAGAGCTTCTGGAAGAGTTTCAGGAATTTCATAAGAAAAATAAAAGCGGGAACGGACAGACAGAGGATTTTATGACTGTGTGGAAACAGCTGACTTCTATGGTAAAAAGGGCACAGGAACAGTGCGAGGATCTTCTGGCGGAAAGTGAAAAAGAAATCCGGAAAGCCCAGGAAAATACAAAAAGAAAGAAAACAGTGGAAAAGTCCCTGGAGCGTCTTGAAAAGGAAAAAGAGGAGCTGCTTGAAAAAAAGAATTTCTTTGACAGAGAGCAGGCCGGCCTGAGGATGAAAGCATCCGAGAATCAGAAACAGCAGCAAAATATGGCAGACGAGATACGTCTTGTTGTGGAAGAACAGTCCGGTAAAACGGACAGTATAACCCAGGACACCTGGGAAGCCGGTAAAGAAAATCTGGAAAAAGAGATCAGGGAAAGACAGCAGGAGTACAGAAGCCTGAAGGAAAACAGCAGAAAGGCGCAAGAAACACTGCAGGGATTTCAGGCAGAAAAAGAAAGGATAGCTTCCTCCATAGAGACTTTTGAAGTGCAGCAAAAAGAGATCGGAGAAATTCCGGAAGCGGAGATCAGAGAACAGCGCGCACAGGCTTCTGAGCGGAAAAAAGATCTCGCAGAAGAAAGAAAAGAGCTCTTTTCCATTCAGAAAGGAAACCAGGATGTTTTTCAGAAAGTGCAGAAGCGCCGGGAGGAAATGACAACAGCGGAAAAGGAATATGCATGGATCAGGAATCTTTCTGATACAGCCAACGGAAAACTGAACGGAAAGGCAAAGATCGAGCTGGAGACTTATATCCAGATGGCATATTTTGACCGGATTCTGCGCAGAGCCAACCTCCGTCTTATGACGATGAGCAGCGGGCAGTATGAGCTGAAACGCCAGGAACAGAGTAAAAACCAGAAAGAAAAAGCAGGTCTTGACCTGAATGTTATCGACCATTATAACGGAACAGAACGAAGTGTAAAGACATTGTCCGGTGGAGAATCTTTCCAGGCTTCTCTGTCCCTTGCACTGGGGCTTTCTGATGAGATCCAGGCATCAGCAGGGGGAATCCGGCTGGACTCTATGTTTGTGGATGAGGGATTCGGTTCTCTGGATGAAGAATCACTGGAACAGGCGCTGAAAGCGCTGGCAGGACTTGCAGACGGAAAACGTCTGGTGGGAATTATTTCCCATGTTTCCGAACTGAAAGAACGCATTGATAATAAGATCATTGTCACAAAACAGTGTAACGGAGAAAATATGGGAAGCAGTATCCGAATACAGTAACTGCAGAAACAAGATAAGAAAGAAGATAAAAAAAGCTCTGACCGGGATAATGTGTATCGTCCCGGTCGGAGCTTTTGACGTATATCTGGTCAGATCGATGATATCCAAAGATCAGTCTTTCTGATATTTTTTCTTCTGTTCAGCCTTGGCTTCGCAGGTAAGCTCAATGCCAAGTTTACGGAAGCTGATCACATCCACATCAGAGAGCATTACGGAAGTATGGGCCTGGCAGCCACGGAGATTCGGGATCTGCTCCAGGGCAAGGCGTGCGGCATCACTGGTTGCGGCACTCATGGACAGGGCGATCAGGATCTCATCAATGTGAAGACGTGGGTTTTTGCTTCCGAGATATTTGGTCTTCAGCTGCTGGATCGGATGGATGGCATCAGGAGAGATCACATGCTGCTCATGGTCAACTCCAGCCAGTTCTTTCAGGGCATTCAGAAGGAGAGCTGCAGATGCACCGAGAAGATCGGAAGTTTTTCCACATACGATTCTGCCGTCCGGAAGTTCCATTGCTGCAGCAGGGCCATTGGTTTCTTTCTCTTTTTCGAGGGCAGCAGGTACAACCTTTCGGTCTGTGATCTCTGCGTGAGCCTGCTGAAGGAGCAGTTCGATCTTGCGTACTTCATTCTCTGTACCGGAACCGGAAACCAGAGCGTCCATGCTCTTGTAATAGCGGCGGATGATCTCCTGACGGGAAGCTTCCTGGCATACTTCATCATCAATGATACAGTTGCCTGCCATGTTAACACCCATATCTGTCGGAGATTTGTACGGGCAGCTGCCCATGATCTTCTCAAACATAGCCTGTACAACAGGGAAAACCTCTACATCACGGTTATAGTTAACAGTAGTCTTGCCGTAAGCTTCCAGATGGAACGGATCGATCATGTTGACATCATTCAGATCTGCAGTGGCAGCTTCATAAGCAAGGTTTACCGGATGTTTCAGCGGGAGGTTCCAGATCGGGAAGGTCTCGAATTTTGCATAGCCGGCTTTTACGCCACGTTTATATTCATGATAGAGCTGAGAAAGGCAGGTTGCCATCTTTCCGCTTCCAGGTCCTGGTGCTGTGATGACAACGAGAGGTCTGGTAGTTTCGATATAATCATTCTTTCCGTAGCCTTCATCACTTACAATAAAGGAGGTATTGCTTGGATATCCCGGGATCAGGTAAAGCTTGTAAACACGGATTCCCAGCTTCTCCAGACGTTTCTTGAAGAGATCGGCACTTTCCTGGCCGGAGTACTGCGTGATGCATACACTTCCTACATACAGGCCACGGCTTGTAAACTCATCCATAAGACGGAGCACGTCTTCGTCATAGGTAATGCCAAGGTCGCCGCGCACTTTATTCTTGTCAATGTCATTGGCACTGATAACAATAACGATCTCCGCCTGATCAGAAAGCTGCATCAGCATGCGGAGTTTGCTGTCCGGTTCAAAACCCGGAAGAACACGGGATGCATGGTAGTCGTCAAACAGTTTGCCGCCGAATTCAAGATAAAGTTTGTTGCCGAACTGACCGATCCTTTCACGGATATGTTCTGACTGCATTTTCAGATATTTGTCATTATCAAAACCTATTTTCATTTGTCTGATTTCCTCTCCTCTTTAATTTTCCAAATCACTGGGAACAGTATACTACAATTTAATGTTCACTGGCAATATCCCATGAGGTGTTTTTTACAGGTATTTTTACAATCTCACGGTTGATTTATACGGTTTTTCTCTTTATAATAAAGAAATGACAAGAGGAGGAAAAAAATGAATAATCAACTGAATAATGATCAGGACGGGAAGCGACCTGATAACAAAGATCCCAGGCAGGGGTCAGGTAAGAATCATCAGTCGATTCTGGCTTTTCTGATATGCCTCCTGGTCACACTGGTGTGTTTTGCGTTGTTTACCAACATGCTGAAGGATAACAGCAGTGAGATCTCCTATGATAAATTTATCGATATGGTGGATAAGGACCAGGTTAAGGAAGTAACGATCCAGTCCAATACATTGACGATCGTACCCAAGAAGCAGAATTCCAAGTACGAGGATATGAGCTATTACACGACGAAGACTGAGGACAGCACAGCGCTGACTAAGCGGCTGGAAGGCAGGGGAATCAAGTTTGAGACAGATCCGCCGGATGCGTTTGGCGAGTTCATTGCGATGATCTTAAGCGTGGTTCTTCCGACACTGCTTCTTTTTGGTCTTCTGATGTTCTCCATGCGGCGCATGAATAAAGGCGGCGGGATCATGGGTATGGGCGTTGGCAAGAGTAAAGCCAAGGCTTATGTGCAGAAAGAGACGGGAGTTACCTTTAAGGATGTGGCCGGTCAGGATGAAGCCAAGGAATCTCTGCAGGAAGTTGTGGATTTCCTTCATAACCCCGGAAAATACACAGCCATCGGAGCCAAACTGCCGAAAGGTGCCCTTCTTGTAGGCCCTCCAGGAACCGGTAAGACACTGCTTGCAAAGGCAGTTGCCGGTGAGGCACAGGTGCCGTTCTTCTCCCTTTCCGGATCGGAGTTTGTGGAGATGTTTGTAGGTGTGGGGGCATCCCGTGTCCGTGACCTTTTTGAGGAAGCCAAGAAGAATGCACCGTGTATCGTATTTATTGATGAGATCGATGCCATCGGTAAGAGCCGTGATTCCCGCTATGGCGGCGGAAATGACGAGCGTGAGCAGACACTGAACCAGCTCCTTGCGGAGATGGACGGTTTTGACACTTCCAAGGGTCTTCTGATCCTTGCTGCTACCAACAGACCGGAAGTTCTTGATCCGGCGCTTCTCCGCCCGGGACGTTTTGACAGACGTGTGATCGTTGACAGGCCGGATCTTAAGGGGCGTGTGGATATCCTGAAGGTACATGCCAAGAATGTGCTTCTGGATGAGACAGTTGACTTTGAGGCAATTGCCCTTGCAACTTCCGGTGCGGTAGGTTCGGATCTTGCCAATATGATCAATGAAGCTGCGATCCTTGCGGTCAAGAAGGGACGTAAGGCAGTCTGCCAGAAAGATCTGGAGGAGTCCGTAGAGGTAGTTCTTGTTGGTAAAGAGAAGAAAGACCGTATCTTAAGCAAGCAGGAACGCAGGATCGTATCTTATCACGAGGTCGGCCATGCGCTGGTAAATGCTCTTCAGAAAGATGCGGAGCCTGTACAGAAGATCACCATTGTACCCCGCACCATGGGAGCACTTGGTTACGTTATGCAGGTACCTGAGGAAGAAAAATATCTCAATACCAAGAAAGAGCTGGAAGCTATGCTGGTAGGCTATCTTGGCGGACGTGCCGCAGAGGAGATCGTATTTGATACAGTTACCACGGGTGCTGCCAATGATATTGAGCAGGCTACCAAGGTGGCCAGAGCCATGATCACACAGTACGGTATGTCTGAGAAATTCGGACTGATGGGACTGGCAACACAGGAGAGCCAGTATCTCAGCGGCAGAGCAGTCTTAAACTGTGGCGATGATACCGCAACAGAGATCGACCATGAAGTTATGAAACTTCTCCATCATTCTTATGAGGAGGCCAAGAGGATTCTTGGAAGCCACAGAAAAGAGATGGATAAGATCGCGGAATATCTCATTCGTAAGGAAACCATCACCGGCAAGGAATTTATGAAGATCCTCCGTGCGGTGCAGCAGGGAATGGACATCCCGGAGAATCTGGATGATCTGGTCCTTTCCGAAGATGAAAAAGAAGTGTCCAATAAACAGGACACTGTGAAAAATGCGGAAGATGTCACAACAGTGGAAACAGAAGCAGCCAAGCTCAGACCTGAGATGTCAGGGCAGAACCTGACAGAGGTTCCACAGACACCGGAGAAAACAGAAGAAACTGTTCAGGCGACAGATACCGATCATACAGAAACAGAAGAAAAGCCGGGATCACAGGCATAAAACAGATCATCGGAAAACCGGGAGAAATCCCGGTTTTCTTATTACCGTAATGGTAAAACAGGAGAATAATTATGTTCATAATCGAGGAAGAATTAAAAAAACTTCCGGCAAAACCGGGAGTTTACATCATGCATGGTGAGAAAGATGAGATCATCTATGTGGGAAAAGCCATCAGCCTGAAAAACCGTGTGCGCCAGTATTTCCAGAGCAGCCGTAACAAAGGGGCGAAGATTGAAAGAATGGTTACGCACATAACCAGGTTTGAGTACATTATTACGGACTCTGAGCTGGAAGCTCTTGTGCTGGAGTGTAATCTGATCAAAGAGCACCGTCCCAAATATAATACTATGCTCAAGGATGATAAGAGTTATCCATTTATCAAGGTGACTGTCAATGAACCATACCCGAGAGTACTTTTTGCCAGAAGAATGAAAAAAGATAAGGCCAGATATTTTGGACCTTATACCAGCGGCGGGGCGGTAAAAGATGTGATCGAGCTGGTGCGGAAACTGTATCAGGTACGTTCCTGCAATCGTAATCTTCCAAGAGATACGGGAAAGGACCGCCCCTGCCTGTACTATCATATGAAGCAGTGCAAGGCACCCTGCCAGGGCTATGTCAGTCAGGAAGAATACAGGAAAAACATCAATAAAGTGATCAAATTTCTGAACGGAGATTTTCAGGATACGATCAGTGAACTGATGGAAAAAATGCAGAAAGCTTCAGAGGAAATGCGCTATGAGGATGCCATGGAATACCGTGACCTGATCCGCAGTATCGAAAAGATCGGGGAACGCCAGAAGATCACGGGCTACGGACAGGAGGACCGTGACATCATTGCAGTGGCCATGGATGAGAGCGAAGACCTCCGTGACCAGGATGCCGTTGTGCAGGTGTTTTTTATCCGGGATGGCAAGCTGATCGGCAGGGATCATTTTTATCTCCGGGTGGCAAAAGGTGATACAAAATCTCAGGTTCTTTCCAGTTTCCTGAAACAGTTTTACGCAGGTACTCCGTTTATCCCCTCTGAGATCATGCTTCAGAGTGAGATCGAGGATGCGGAAATTATCGAAGAGTGGCTGACAACAAGGCGGAAGCAAAAAGTGCATATCCGTGTTCCAAAGAAAGGTACCAAGGAAAAACTGGTGGAGCTTGCGCTGGAAAATGCCCGTATGGTTCTCTCAAAGGACAGAGAGAGGATTAAAAGAGAAGAAGGCCGTACGATCGGTGCTGTTCACGAAGTGGAGGAATGGCTGGGCCTGAAAAATGTGGTGCGGATGGAAGCTTACGATATTTCCAACATCAGTGGTTTTGAGTCAGTAGGTTCCATGGTCGTTTACGAAAAAGGCCGTCCGAAGCGCAGTGATTACCGCAAGTTCAAGATCAAATGGGTGCAGGGACCGAACGATTATGCCAGTATGGAAGAGGTATTAACCCGAAGATTTACCCATGAGAGTAACGGAGAATTTGACAGTTTTGCAAGACTGCCGGATCTGATATTGATGGATGGTGGAAGAGGTCAGGTGAATATTGCATTGAAAGTGCTGAATGATCTGGGAATCCGTATTCCGGTCTGCGGTATGGTGAAGGATGATCATCACAGGACCAGAGGTCTGTATTTTAATAATGTGGAAATTCCCATTGATACATCCAGTGAAGGTTTCCGTCTGATCACCAGGATACAGGATGAAGCACACCGCTTTGCCATTGAGTACCATCGTTCTCTCAGAAGTAAGGAACAGGTCCATTCCATTCTGGATGATATTCCCGGAATCGGTGACACCAGGAGGAAAGCACTTCTCCGTAAATTCAAATCTGTGGAAAACATCCGTGATGCTTCGGAAGAAGAACTTGCACAGACAGAGAGCATGAACGCGGGAAGCGCCCGTCAGGTCTATGAATTTTTTCATAAATCCTGATGCTGCATTGCAGTTTCAACCGTGATTGTGTATAATTAAGGATAAGATGTCTCACGCTCTGGTACAGCGGATATCAAGTAACCGCCATGTACTGATAAAACGGCGGTGAGAATGCAAACTTTCAGCGAAAAGGAGAAAAAAGTATGAAGGGTGTACAGTTGACAAAGATGGTACAGGAACTGGAGCTTAACAATCTGACTCCGGAAATCGACCTGTCAGGCATCGTGATCAAGACTGCGGAGATCAACAGACCTGCGCTTCAGCTTACCGGATATCTGGAGCATTTTGCGAATGAGCGTGTACAGATCATTGGATATGTAGAGTATACGTATCTGATGCAGCTCAATGAAGAAGAGAGACGTTTTAAATATGAGCGTTTTATCTCCAGCAAGATTCCATGTGTTATTTTCAGTACCATGACCCGTCCGTCTCAGGACATGATCGATCTGGCTGTTAAATATAATGTTCCGACATTCGTGACAGAAAGAACAACTTCCAGCTTCATGGCAGAGATCATCCGCTGGCTTGGTGTACAGCTTGCACCGTGTATTTCCATTCATGGTGTACTGGTGGATGTTTATGGCGAGGGAATTCTGATCACAGGTGAGAGCGGTATCGGTAAGAGCGAGGCTGCTCTGGAGCTGATCAAGCGAGGCCATCGTCTTGTCAGTGATGATGTTGTCGAGATCCGTAAGGTCAGTGATGTGACACTGGTAGGTTCTGCACCGGATATCACACGTCATTTTATCGAACTTCGAGGCATCGGTATCATCGATGTAAAAACACTGTTCGGTGTCGAGAGTGTTAAGGATACCCAGTCGATCGATCTTGTTATCAAGCTTGAGGAGTGGGACAGAGATAAGGAATACGACCGTCTGGGACTTCATGAGGAATATACAGAGTATCTTGGAAACAAGGTTGTATGCCATTCTCTTCCGA
>ENA-OOXA01001521-OOXA01001521.1-human-gut-metagenome-genome-assembly--contig:-NODE-1521-length-12817-cov-1.778718_pt1 | contig 12817 bp, 7 predicted proteins | sample MGYA00241581_ERZ501331 | MGnify/ENA primary metagenome ERZ501331 (study PRJEB25962, sample SAMEA2042982) | human gut metagenome | biome: human gut; feature: human-associated habitat; material: faeces...
AGAGGAAAAATGTGTAAAAGATTTTCTGGAGAAGCTGGAAAATCAGCCGCCGAAGAGAGCTGCCATATTGAAGATCAATACAGAAGATGTAAAAGAGGAAGAATACGGGAAATTCAATGATTTTCAGATTATAGAAAGTGAGAAGACAAAAGGGGAGATCTTCGTCTCGCCGGATATTGCAATCTGCGAAGAATGCAAGAAAGAAATGTACGATCCGAAAGACCGGCGTTATCTGCACCCATTTATCAACTGCACTTGCTGCGGTCCCAGACTTACGATCCTGGATGCACTTCCATATGACCGGGAACGGACCAGCATGAAGGAATTCCCGATGTGTCCGGACTGTGCTTCGGAGTATGAGGATCCGGCGACCAGACGTTATGATGCACAGCCGGTATGCTGCAACGATTGTGGCCCGGAAGTGTATCTGACCGGCAGGGAAGAACGGGGAAGAGCTGCGATCATTGCCACAAGAAAAATGATCCATGATGGCGGGATCGTGGCAATCAAGGGAATCGGCGGATTCCATCTCTGCTGTGATGCGACGAACGAGGAAGCAGTACAGAGACTGCGGACATTAAAGAACCGTCCGGCAAAACCGTTTGCCGTGATGGCGCGGGATGTGGAAGCGGTAAAGCAGGAATGTCTGGTAAATGAAGTACAGGAGGAGATCCTGGATGGACACCAGAAGCCGATCCTGTTACTTGAAAAACGGAAAAAATCTGCAGACAGTACAGGTCTTTGCAAGTCTGTCGCTCCGGGGAATCCGAAAGTCGGTGTCATGCTTCCATACGCTCCGGTACAGATGCTGTTATTCCAATATGACGACGGAATCCAGATGCCAGATTTTCTGGTGATGACAAGCGGCAATATATCCGGCGCACCGATCTGCCGGGATGATAAAGAAGCAGTGGAGGAACTGTCGCATCTGTGTGACCTGATCCTTTCGCATGACAGAAAGATCCGGATCCGGGCGGACGATTCGGTGATGGATTTTTATAAGGGAGAGCCTTATATGATCCGGCGCTCCAGAGGCTATGCGCCGCTTCCGACGATGGTGACGATGCCGTGGAAAGGACAGGTGCTGGCCGCAGGCGGAGAACTTAAGAATACATTCTGTATCGGAGTGGATGGACGTTTCTATCTGTCCCCATATGTAGGGGATCTGGAAGATCTCCGTACTGTAAAAGCGTTGCAAGAGACGATCCACAGATTCGAGACACTTCTGGAGGTAGAACCGGAAGTTGCAGCGTGTGATCTGCATCCAAAATACAATTCGACAGTCGTTGCAGAAGAACTGGGACTTCCAGTCGTAAAGATCCAGCATCATTATGCACACATTTTATCCTGTATGGCAGAAAATGACTGGAAAGAGCAGGTAATCGGTGTTGCATTCGACGGAACCGGATATGGTACAGACGGAACCATCTGGGGAGGAGAACTTCTGCTTGCAGATTATCACGGATTTGAACGGATGGGAAGTATCGAACCATTTCTTCAGATCGGAGGCGACATTTCTGCTAAAGAGGGATGGCGAATTGCAGTTTCACTGATCTATCAGCAGACACAGGATAAAGAGCAGACAATGGAGATTGTAAAGAAACTTAACCTGTGCAGTGAACCGGAATGCAAAGTGATCCTTGCCATGGCGGACAGGAAAATGAATGCTGTGACATCGACCAGTGCGGGACGTCTGTTCGATGCAGTCAGTGCAATCCTCGGAATCCGGACGAAGTCTACGTTCGAAGGGGAGGCTTCGATGGCACTTGAATTTGCCGCAGAAGCTTATGAGGAAGAGCTGTGGGAAATTGATGAGCCGGCAGATGGTGAAAGCGGTCCGGATGAAGAAAAGAAAGAGCCAGAAGACAGGCTGATTATGAAGACAGGAAGCCTTATAAAATATCTGACAGAGAAGAAAACAGAAGGCATTCAGGCAGAAAAATTAGCTTATATCTTTCATCAAAAGCTGGCAGACCTTATAATCTGTGGCTGCAGGAAGATCAGAAAGAAAACAAAATGTAATTGTGTGGCATTAAGCGGCGGTGTATTCCAAAATCGGCTGTTGTTGAGAATGGTGGAAGAAGGTCTGGAAAAAGAACATTTTACCGTACTCAGACATCACCTGATCCCGGCAAATGACGGCGGGATCGCACTGGGGCAGGCAGCATATGCCATGCAGTATATTCAGGAGGGAAAATAACATGTGTGTAGGATTATCAGCAAAAGTAGTCCGTATCAGTGACGGTACGGCGGTTGTAGACGCGGGGGGTGCAAAAAGATCGGTCTCTTCAGAATTACTGGAAGATCTGGAACCGGGAGATTATGTAATGGTGCATGCAGGAATCGCCATTGCAAAGATCACCGATGAAGATGACAGTGAGACAGAGCAGTTGATGGAGGAACTTCTGTAATGAGTGAAGAAAAGAAAACGGCAAGACAGATCATAGAGGGATACGACGGTCCGGCAGTACGGATTATGGAAGTGTGCGGGACACATACACATGAAATCTTCCGTCTGGGTATCCGCAAACTTCTTCCAAAGCAGGTAGAACTGATCTCAGGTCCTGGATGTCCGGTCTGTGTCACACCGGTAAGTTATATCGATGAGGCAGTTTATCTGGCTCTGGAAAAGAGTGTGACAATCTGTACATTCGGAGATCTGGTGCGTGTGCCGGGAAGTAAGAAGAGTCTGGCAGATGCAAGAAGCGAAGGCGGGAAGATCCATATCGTCTATTCACCTGCCGATGCGGAAAAATATGCAAAAGAACATCCGGAAGAAGAGGTTGTATTTTTATCTGTAGGATTCGAGACGACGACTCCGGCGGGATGTCTGTCTGTCAAAAAAGCAAAAGAAGAAGGAATCACGAACTATTCCATGCTGATCGCAAATAAAACGATGCCGCAGGCATACGAAGCATTAAAAGGAAGCGCAGACATTTTTTTATATCCGGGACATGTCAATGCGATCACAGGAACAAAGCTCTGTGAAGAATTGGTGCAGGAAGGTGTAAGCGGTGTGGTGGCAGGCTTTACGGCAAAAGAACTTCTGACTGCACTGGCAGTTGCTCTGACACATTTTCAGAAAGGGAAACCTTTCTTTGTAAATTGCTATCCGCGTGTAGTGACAGAAGAAGGCAGTAAGGAAGCGCAGAGACTGGTGGATACGCTGATGGAAGCATGTGACAGTGAATGGAGAGGACTCGGAATCATACCGGGATCCGGACTTAGGTTACGTGATGAATGGGACATGTATGATGCCAGAAAGAAATATCAGGTTCCGAAGATGGAAGGAAGGGCGAATCCGGCCTGCAGATGCGGGGATGTATTACAGGGAAAATGTAAACCATCCGACTGCAAAGTATTTGGAAAGGTCTGTACACCGCAGCATCCGGTAGGTGCATGTATGGTATCCGGAGAGGGAGCCTGTTCAGCATATTATATGTATGGAAGAGAATAAGAAAATAGACGGAAAATAACAAGGAAGTGGACAAGATGAATGAGTATGTGGATAATAAAGCAAGAAAAGCAAGATTAGTGGGGAAAACTGTGACGATGGCACATGGTGCAGGAGGACGCCAGACGTCAGAGCTGATCGATATGATCTTCAAAGCACATTTTGATAATCCGGATCTGACTGCGGATGATGCGGCAGTCCTGACGCCGCCGATTGGAAAGATGGCAGTGTCTACCGATGGATTTATCGTATCACCGGCATTCTATCCGGGAGGAAATATCGGAAAGCTTTCCATCTGCGGTACGGTCAATGATCTTTCATGTATGGGGGCAAAACCATTATACCTGACCTGCGCATTTGTGATCGAAGAGGGATTTCCGATGGAAAAACTGGAAGAGATTGCAGAAGCAATGGAGAAGACGGCGAAAGAAGCCGGAGTCCGGATCGTATCGGGAGATACCAAGGTTGCCGGAAAAGGGCAGGTGGACGGAGTCTTTATCACGACAACAGGTATCGGTGAGATCACGGATGGAGTCGAAGTTGCGGGAAATCTTGCAAAACCGGGCGATGCGATCATTGTGACAGGAGATATAGGAAGACACGGATGCACGATCCTTCTTGCGAGAGAAGATTTTGGAATTGAAGCAGATGTGACCAGTGACTGTGCACCTCTCTGGGGCAATGTAAAAGCAGTGATGGATGCAACACATGAACTGCATGTGATCCGTGATGCAACCAGAGGTGGAGTCGGAACTGTGCTGTATGAGATTGCAGGACAGAGTCAGGTAGGAATCCGTCTGGATGCTTCGAAGATTCCGGTTGCACCGGAGGTACGCGGCGTATGTGGAATGCTTGGCCTGGAGCCGCTCTATCTTGCGTGCGAAGGACGGCTTGTGATCATGGCACCGAAAGAACAGGCACAGACAATCGTGGATGCATTGAAAGCATGTCCGTATTCTAAAAATGCGGCAATTATCGGTGAAGTGACCGAAGAACAGCCTGGAAAAGTTGTGATGTTGACGGAGATTGGAACGCAGGCATTACTTCCGCAGCCGGGAGGGGAGTTACTGCCGCGTATCTGTTAAGCATGGAAGAAAAAGCGGACATAAAGCATGAAAAAGTGAGGAAATCTATGGATACAAGAGTGGCAGTTATTTCGATTATTGTGGAGAATCCGGAAGCGATCGAGACGTTGAATCATCTGCTTCACGAGGCAGGGCAATTTATTATCGGAAGAATGGGAATTCCGTACCGGGAGAAAGGGATTAACATCATCAGCATTGCGATCGATGCACCGCAGGATATGATCAGTACATTATCCGGTAAGATCGGGCGCCTGAGCGGGGTATCCACGAAGACGGCATATTCGAATATTATTACGAAAGCAGGAGAATAGAACATTCGGATATTATTTATGAGAGCAGGAGAGCAAGAATAATATGATTAAGATTGCAGTATATGGAAAAGGCGGGATCGGTAAATCAACGACGGTATCGAACGTTGCCGTGGCGTTGGCAGAAAAAGGCCTGAAAGTGATGCAGATCGGCTGCGATCCGAAAGCCGATTCTACGATCGCATTAAGACACGGGGAAGCAGTACCGACGGTACTGGATCTTTTCCGGGAGAAAAAGCAGGATCTGAAATTGGAAGATATGGTGCGGACCGGATATCAGGGTGTGATCTGTGTAGAGGCAGGTGGTCCGACACCGGGACTTGGATGTGCAGGAAGAGGAATTATCACGGCATTGGAAAAATTAAAAGAGACGGGAGCATATGAAGTATATCAGCCGGATGTTGTACTTTATGATGTACTCGGAGATGTTGTATGCGGTGGATTTTCTATGCCGATGCGGAAAGGATATGCGGATAAAGTTTTTATTATTACTTCAGGAGAAAATATGGCGATCCATGCAGGAGCCAATATTGCGATGGCGGTAGAGAACTTTAAGAATCGTGGATATGCTTCCCTTGGCGGGATTATTCTGAATCGCAGGAATGTAGCGAGAGAAGAAGAAAAGGTAAATGAGCTGGCAGATGATTTTCAGACACAGGTAGTCGGAACATTGTCCCACAGCGGACTTGTGACAGAAGCAGAAGAAAAGAAAGAGACGGTTATGGAATGCTTTCCAGACAGTGAGATGGCTGAGGAATATAGAAAACTTGCGGAAGCAATCTATGAGTTGTCAAAACGACCAGAAGGATCAGCCTGTGAAAAAGCCGATGAAAAGTATACTGCCGATAAAAGACCTGGGGAGGGATTGAAATGTTAAAGAAAGCCGGAGAATCAACCGGACTGGAATTCAATTCCCCGGCACATGGAAACTGGAATATTGTCCATACAGGAATGCTTCTTCCGGAATCCATACAGATCTATGTCTGTGCAGATAACTGTATGCGGGGAGTCGTTCTGACAGCAGCCGAGATGAATGCGGCAGACAGATTTTCCTTTGTGATCGTGGAAGAAGAGGATCTTCTGAACGGCAATCTGGAAGATGTGACGATCGAAGGCGTTACAGATGTATTAAGAAAACGAAAAGATCATCCGAAAGCAGTATTGTTATTTACCGTGTGTCTGCATCATTTTCTGGGATGTGATCTGGAACGGGTGTATGAAGAACTGGAAACCAGATTCCCGGATATTTTCTTCGTCCGCTGTTATATGGATCCAATCATGCAAAAGCACGGGCTGACGCCGGATCAGAAACTTCGAAAGGCAATATATGACGGACTTAAGATGAGAGAAGAAAATCCGAAAGCAGTGACGATTCTTGGCAGTGATTTTGCGCTGGATGAGACCAGTGATATCAGGCGTTTGTTAAAATGGAAGCATATAGAAGTAAAAGAATTGCCAGAGTGTAATTCATGGAAGTCCTATCAAGAGCTTGCAGACAGTAAAATATTCATAGCGTGCTATCCGCCTGGGAAATATGGTCTGGAATGTCAGGCAGAACGATTTAGGAAGAAAGCGTTATATCTTCCGGGAAGCTTTGATTATGATGAGATTATCAGGCAGTGGAAGACGTTGGAGCAGGCGGTTGGAGAAAATGTGGAAGAGGTTGAGGGTATAGAAGATACAGATATGCACATGGAGAAATCACTGGAAAGAATTACAAAAAGAGAGATTGCACTGTGTGAATCTGCTTTAGAACAAGCCAGAAAAGTGGTCGGAGATGTACCCATTATGATCGATCACACCTTTCATCCAAGACCGCTGGAACTGGCAAAGCTGTTACTGACACATGGTTTTTCTGTGACCAGAATCTATCTGGACGCGGTTAATCCGGAAGAAAAAAACACATTTGAGTGGCTAAAGGAACAATATCCTGAACTGGAATATGAACCAACGATTCGTCCGGAGATGCGTATGAAGCCAAGAAACGAATCAGATGTACTGGCAATCGGGCAGAAAGCAGCGTGGTTTACAGGAACCAGGCATTTTGTCAATCTAGTGGAAGGTGCAGGACTGTATGGATTTGACGGAATCCGCAGAACGGCAGAATTGATGACAGAAGCCTGGCAGGAAGAAAAAGATCCAGAAGATCTGATCATTCGGAAAGGATGGGGGTGCGAAAGCTGCATATGAGACAGAGTTACAGAATTATACCGATTTACACAGCTGACGTATCTGGTGTCTGCTCTGCCCTGTATGAATTGGGCGGGATGACAGTGATGCATGATCCGTCCGGTTGTAATTCCACTTATAATACACATGATGAGATAAGATGGTATGAGCAGGACAGTATGATCTACATCTCAGGGCTGACGGAGATTGATGCTGTCATGGGGAATGATGAGAAGATGATCTGTGATATTGAACTGGCTGCAGAAGGATTAAAGCCGAAATTCATCGCACTTGCAGGATCACCGATCCCATATATGAATGGAACGGATTTTCCGGCAATCGCCAGGATGCTGGAACAAGATCTCGGAATCCCGGCATTTTCGATTCCGACAAATGGAATGCATGATTATGTATATGGTGCCGGTCTGGCTCTTGCAGAGATTGCAAAACGTATCAAAGGAAAGAAAGAAGTGACGTCAAAAAGTGTGAATCTTCTGGGAGTAACACCTTTAGATTTCGGGCCGCAGGAGCATGTAGATGCTTTAAAAAGAAATGTAGAAGAGACGGGATGGAAGGTATTGTCGACCTGGGCTATGGGAGATACACTGGAAGATCTCGGACGTGCACCGGAAGCGGAGGTTAATCTGGTGGTATCTTCTGTGGGACTTTGGGCGGCCAAAGTATTACAGGAGAGGTTCGGGACACCTTATGTGATCGGGACACCGATCCGGGGATTTATGAAGAGTCTTTTGAATGCAATAGAAGAAAAAAAGCAGGTAGCATATCTCGAAAAGGGAAGGCGCATCAGCCTGACAGGAAACAAATCGGAAAAAAGTTCAGAAAACCAGATTATATTAATCGGAGAACCGGTGATCATGGAATCTCTGGCAGTAGCGATCGAGACGGAATATCAGATATCTGTAAGAGTAATCTGTCCGATAAGGGAGAAGAAAGGATTACTTGCGGATGGAGATATTGCAGTCCGTGGAGAAGAAGAACTGGAACAGGTACTTCAGAGATCAAAGAATGTAAAAGGCATTGTAGCGGATCCATTGTATCGCCCGGTCTGTCCGGAGAATGTGGCATTTTATGAGCTGCCGCATATTGCATTTTCGGGAAGAATTTATAAAAAGAAACTGCCGGTCCTGGCAGAACTTATATAGGTGACAGATAAGTAAAACATATGTTCGGATAAATGCTTGAAGGATTTATCTGTTCATGATAGAATGTGAAATATAAATTGCCGGATATTTCTGAGTAAATGTACGGTGCAGAGAAAGCGAGTAGAAAGGGAACAGAATGGGACATTTTTATTTTGCAAGACACGGACAGACAGTCTGGAATGTAGAGAATAAGATTTGCGGAGCAACGGATATTGAATTGACAGAACTTGGCCATCAGCAGGCAGAAGAGCTGGGGCAGGCAATTCTGGAGCAGGGAATTCAGATTGATGAGATATTGTATTCACCATTGATCAGGGCAAAGGAGACCGCCAGACATGTATCCGAGGTAACCGGGATTCCGATGCGTGAAGAAATGCGCCTGAAAGAACAGAACTTTGGAAAATACGAAGGTACGCCGAGAAATGGAGAGGAATTCCAGAAGGCTAAGGCTAATTTTATTAATTCTTATGAAGGCGGCGAATCGATGCTGAAGCTTTGCCACCGAATCTATGATCTGCTCGATGATATTAAGAAAGAATCAGATCAGAAGACATATCTTCTGGTTGCACATAACGGGATCTCAAGAGCGATACAGTCTTATTTTTGTGATATGACGAATGATGAATTTGCAAGGTTCGGTATCAAGAATTGTGAGATTCGTAAGTTTGAATACGAGGAGTAAGAATGAAGAAGGATGAAAAGATGTCAATCGAAGATATGACGGCATATATGCGCATTGTGCCGGAGAGGAAGGCTTCTTATGCAGAATTTCCGGATACTATGAATGATGAAATAAAGGAATATCTCGGAAAACAGGGGATTAATGCTCTTTATACGCATCAGACGGAAATGTTTGAAAAGGCCGGACGGGGAGAGAATACAGTGATCACGACATCGACTGCCAGCGGAAAAACGCTGGCATTTCTTCTTCCTGTCCTGCAGAAGATATTGGAAGATCCACTCACAAGGGCGATTTTCGTCTATCCGACGAAAGCGCTGGCGAGTGATCAGTACCGTTCATTGCAGCCGGTACTGGAATATTTCGGAGAAGGGAAGATTCAGGCAGGAGTCTATGACGGAGATACGATGCCCGCAGAGCGCAGCCGCATCAGAAAGAGTGCGAATATTATATTAACGAATCCGGAAATGTTGAACTCTGCATTTCTTCCGAATCACAGTAAGTATGGGTTTGACTTTATCTTTGCAAATCTGAGATATATTGTGATCGATGAATTACACAGTTACAGGGGCGCATTTGGTGCCCATCTTGCGAATATTTTCAGGCGGATGCACAGAATCTGCCAGTATTATCATTCAAGCCCCCAGTTTTTATGCAGTTCTGCGACAATCGCCAATCCGGTAGAACTTGCAAAAAAAGTATGTGGCACTGCATTTTCTCTGATTGAGAAGGATGGATCTCCATCACCGGTCAGGGAATATAGAATTATTCAGCCGCCGGAGATCAAAGGGCATAACGACAAGGTTTATGGAAGGTATGCGGCGTCTACGGTCGCGGCAGATATGCTTCCGGATCTGGTAAAAGAGCAGAGGCATTTTATTGCATTTGGAAAATCCAGACGAACGGTAGAAGTTATTTTGAAAGAGGCAAGAGACAAGTTGGATGCGGCAGGTTTCTTAAGTCAGGCAGATAGCAGAAAAATTGCCGGATACAGAGGCGGGTACACACCTCTGGAGCGAAAAGAAATTGAGCGGAAGATGATGTCCGGGGAACTGAACGGACTGGTGTCGACTAATGCACTGGAACTTGGAATTGATATCGGAAGCCTGGATACGACGGTGATCGTCGGATATCCTGGGACGCGGGCATCATTCTGGCAGCAGAGTGGCCGTGCAGGGAGAAACGGACAGACCTGTGTGAATTATCTGATTCTTGAAAATCAGCCATTTGACCAGTACATTGCAGTGGAACCGGGGTGGCTTTTTGAAGGAAAAAGTGAAAATGCGATCGTAGACCCGGATAATCTGCTGATTGAATTGGCACATATCCGTGCGGCAGCGGCAGAACTTCCACTGAGTCTGGATGATGCAGCATTGTTTCCGAGTCTTGGTGAGATCATTCCTGTTCTGATGAAAGCAGAAGAAGTAAAAAGTATGGCCGGGAGATTTGCCTGGTCGGGTCCTGCATTTCCCGCAGGGGATTACAGTCTGAGAAATATGGATAAGACGAGATTCAAATTAATTCTGGATAATGAGAATCGTGAGATTACAGAGATGGATGAGTCGCAGGCCTATCATGAATTACATCCGGGAGCAGTCTATATGCATGACGGTGCATTGTATGAGGTCCTGAAACTGGATCTGGTAAGCAGGACAGCAATGGCGAAACCATTTGAAGGAAATTATTATACAGTCCCGGCAGGAACCGAAGACATCCGGATCCTTCAGACTTTTCAGGAAAAAACAGTGGAAAGAACGAAGATACATTTCGGAGATATTAATGTAGACGAAGTGATCTCGATGTTCAAGAAATTACAATTTCATAATCATCAGAATCTTGGGTATGTATCACTGACACAGCCGCTTCAGAAAGATTATGATACAGAAAGTACATGGATTGATATTCCGGAGGATGTGGTGCGCGTATACAGAAGTCTGCTGTTGCCGAATGGGGCAGGAGAACTTGTATTGAATAATCACTTTGAAGGCTTGCAAAATGCGATAAAGAACGCTGCGATGATGGTGACGATGACGGAACGTGATGATATCAATACAGGAATGTCTAATAATGCGACCGTGCAGGGATATGTGGATTCTGGCAGCGGAGAATCAGAAGGACACGAAGTGGTGTCATTATTCATTTATGATAAGTATGAAGGTGGTCTTGGATATTCAGAGAAAATCTATGAATTGATCCCAGAGGTGATCGACCATGCGATTCAGATGGTGAAGGGATGTTCCTGTGAGGATGGCTGTCCGGCCTGTGTGGGAGACTATACATTAAGTAAGAAGATGGTGTTATGGGGACTTAGAAGCCTGAAGGAAAGGCTGGAAGCCCCGGAATATGTAAAAAAGCAGGTAGAAGAAGAGCGTCTGGGTGTTCACAAACAGTATTCATTCTTTAAACTTCCGGAGAAATGGAACGAATTCTGTGAGACAGTGATTAAGAATGGAGAGAGTGGAGGCGCATTTCTGAAGACCGCAAAACGAGTAGAAATAGAGAAGCATAACCTGATATTGATCGTGGACAGTTACTTTTATGAGGACTGGCTGAAGATACCGGAGAATGCGAAAAGTATCAAAAACATATTAAAATTTCACGCAGTATGTCCACAGGATATGGAGATTGTTGTCCGTACAGAAGAGGACATGGAGCGAAAGAAAAAGACAGAAGGCAAGTTAAAACGACGATACGAAGATAAATTTTAGGTGACAGGAATGGATTTTAAGGAAGAATGGAATTGGTTGAATTCCTATCAGATGGAAGCAGTGACAGATGAAAATGATGCATGTATTGTAAATGCCAATGTAGGAAGTGGGAAGACGACCGTACTGATCGCGAAAATTTTATATTTGCATTATGAAAAGAAGATTCCGCTTGAGAAGATGGTGGTGCTGACATTTACGAATAAGGCAGCAGGAGAGATTATTGAACGTCTGAAGAAAAAAGAACCGGGACTTACGGAAGAACAGGTGCAGTTTTTTGGAACATTCCACAGTGTTGCTATGCGGATGCTGAAAAATACACTGTTACAGGCAAAAGCAGAGAATGGAGAAATAGCTCATACAGTGGAAAATAGCAGCATGGCATCGGAAGAATGGACTTCGGAGTTTGAAATTATAGATCCGGACGAGGAACAGGAACTGGCGCTTTGTCTGATTGCAGAATATAGTCTGAAAGTAAAGTATAAAAACCGTTTGAAAAAAAGACTGGAGCAGGAATATCCAAATTATAAGGCCGGAAAAGTAACCAGCCGCTATAAGGATGAACTGTTTCGGTTATATCCTCTTTTGCAAAAGGAAAAGAAGAAAGAGAATAAAATGAGCTTTTCCGATCTGCTGGAAGAGGGGACAAGACTTCTGAAAATGGGGAAAAATTCTCGGCCAGAATGGATTATTGTGGATGAAGTACAGGACAGTGACCGGTCACAGCTGGAATTTCTGGAAGCATTAAAAGGACCGGAGACGAAAATCTTTGCAGTAGGAGATCCAAATCAGGTGATCTATAGTTTCCGCGGGACAACTCAGAATATGTTTTTCCTGTTAAAGAACAGGTTTCAGGCAAAAGAACTTTCACTTCCGGTTAATTACCGATCGAATGCATCCATTCTGGAGGCGGCAAACCGTTTCCTTCAATTTGGCGGAAAGATTCAAGGCAGTAATGAATGCGGGGAGAAGATTCAGATAAGGAATCATTATGATCCGTTTCAGGAAGCAATGTATCTGGCAGACAAGATCTGGACACTTCATCAGGAAGGGAAGGAATACAGGGATATTGCAGTATTTTACAGGCTGCAAAAACAGGCAGAAATCCTGGAAAAGATGTTTGCAGAACAGAATATTCCATATGAAGTATCGGTGAAAAAGTCGTGGAAAGATATTCCTGTATTGAACTGGCTTATGTATGTCTTAAGATTTGCGACGCATCCGGACGATATACAGGCGGGAATGCAGGTATTG
>ENA-OOXA01001525-OOXA01001525.1-human-gut-metagenome-genome-assembly--contig:-NODE-1525-length-12780-cov-2.833084_pt1 | contig 12780 bp, 9 predicted proteins | sample MGYA00241581_ERZ501331 | MGnify/ENA primary metagenome ERZ501331 (study PRJEB25962, sample SAMEA2042982) | human gut metagenome | biome: human gut; feature: human-associated habitat; material: faeces...
TAATATTTGAAATACTAAAACTAAGAGATTAACTCCTAGTTTTAGTATACGAAAAAGCTAAAAATTATGATTTTAAAAAAAGTTATCTTGAAAACGTTTTCGCTTCGAATGTTATTATAATAATTATAGAAATGCTTGAAATTTATCTTTATTGTATCAAAAAAGCCAGATGTTCTGACTTTTAAAAATAAGAAGATAAATAAGAAGATATTACATCAATAATTTCAAGTTCTGATTTCATTAAAGGCTCTTCACTTATTAAAATAATAACCGCCTTTAAATCACCAAGTTTAAGCAACTTACGGCCAAAGATATATTTTTCAAATTTCACCTGCTTTGTAAGAGAAATTTGATTTGATGGCGTTAGAGAAATACTTCCATCCTTTAAAAATAAATTTAAAAATTCTTCGGTAATAACATCATGCTTAGAAATTCTATTCGTAGTAGACGCTATAACATCTGATGATGAAGTTACAATCAAATCTAAATGATTATTTTTGAATGCTTTTAATAAATATAACAAATGCTCATCAATTTCATTAAGCTCAGTATATTTAGACAAAACAATTTGCTTATCTGATGTATAAATATCTAGCATATCACCAGGACCGACGCGAAGACGTTTTCTTATTTCTTTAGGAATAACGATTCGCCCTAATTCATCAATTCGACGAATAACACCTGTTTCCTTCATATAAATCACCATTTATATTTTTACACATTACTACCATTTTATACATTTTTTTCAACTAAAAAAACACCATTAATTATAATGATGCTTTTAGAAATTTATCTCAATTACTATTTATCAAGGATCATATCTAAGAATGTCGAAAGTGTAATTAAATAATTCTTAGAATCACCTATTTTATTTATCGTAATTTCAATTTGTCTATTATAATAATTTAAAACAATATTTTCACTCAATTTATTTGCGAGTTCAAACATTTTATTTCCATCCATTTTAGATGACATTGCTTGTGACATAAATAAGATCATTTGGCTCTTAGTGTCCAAAATCTTTTTGATTTCAAGTTTATCACAAAGCTTATTAAGAAGCATTTCATGCATATAAATATCAAGTTCTGAATCATATTTACCAAAACGGTCCAATAATTCAGTCTGAAGATCATGTAATTCATTAAGTCTTTCAATTTTAGCAATGCGCTTGTGAATTTCAATCTTCACATCCTCATTATTAATATAGTCAGATGAAATAAAACGATTGGCATAGGCTTTTGTAAGTGATGGGTCCTTCTTTTCCTTTGGTGCTTCATATGGATTTTTAGCACGGTGAAGTTCCTCATCAAGTAGGTGAAGATAGGTCTCAAGACCAACTGTTTCAATAAAGCCAGATTGTTCATCACCTAAAATATCTCCGGCTCCACGAATTGATAGGTCTCTCATCGCTATTTTAAAGCCCGAACCTAATTCATTAAACTCTTTTATTGTATCAAGTCGCTTTAAAGCTTGCTCTGTAAGAATATAATTTGGTTCATACATCAAATATGCATAAGCTATTTTATCACTTCTTCCAACACGGCCTCGAAGCTGATAAAGCTGTGATAATCCAAGCCTATTAGCATCATGTACAATTAATGTATTTGCATCTGGAATATCAATTCCTGTTTCAATAATTGTTGTACACACAAGCATATCATATTTTTTATCAATAAAATCTGTAATAATTCCTTCAAGCTCCTCTTTATCCATTCCGCCATGTCCAACACATATACGACAATCAGGAACTAATGCTTGAAGATGATGGGCTACATCATAAATTGTATCTTTAAAATTATACATATAAAATACTTGACCATGGCGAGTCATTTCACGTTCAATTGCGTCTTTAATAATCAATTCATTACGCTCAAGAACATAGGTTTGAACGGGATATCTATTTTTTGGTGGTGTTTCTAACATTGATAAGGTTTTTATTCCCATCATTGACATTTGAAGGGTACGGGGAATAGGTGTAGCTGATAAGGTAATCGCATCAACATTAAGCTTAATTTCCTTAATTTTTTCCTTTTGCGTAACACCAAAGTGCTGTTCCTCATCAATAATTAAAAGACCTAAATCCTTATATTTAATATCCTTACCAAGAAGCTTATGAGTACCAATTACAACATCAACTTCACCTGATAATAAGCCTTCCTTAGTAGCTTTAATTTGAGATGTCTTTTGAAGTCTATTAAGTAAATCAACTCTAATTCCAAAGCGTTCCATACGGTTTTTAAATGTATAATAATGCTGACGAGATAAAATGGTTGTTGGAGCAAGTACGGCAACCTGCTTGCCTGACTCAACAGCTTTAAACGCGGCACGAAGGGCAATTTCTGTTTTACCATACCCAACATCACCACAAACCAAACGATCCATAACTCTATTTGATTCCATTTCTCTTTTAATTTCAATAATAGCTTTTTTTTGATCTGGAGTTAATTCGTAGCCAAAGTCAGCTTCGAATAAAACCTGATCAGGAGTATCCGGTGCAAACGCATAGCCTACAGATGCACTCCTGTTTGCATATAATTTAATTAAACCTTGAGAAATATCTTGAAGCTTTCTTCTTACCTTCTCTTTAGCTTGACTCCATTTTTTAGTACCTAAGGAAGATAATTTAATATTTTTTGCATCACCAGCATTATATTTTTCAAGCGATGATATTTGTTCAAGAGGAACATATAAATTATCGCCATTATCATATTCAACCTTAATATAATCTCTTTTAATTCCTGATGTTTCAAGCATTTGAAGACCCTTATAAATACCAATACCATAATCAAAATGAACAACATAATCACCAATTTCAAGTTCATCATAATGACTTATTTTACTAGTATTCTTATAAACTGATTTATACTTTGTTTTTCTTGGCTCATATTTAATATTAAATAATGTAGCCTCATTTAAAACAATTAACTTTAAAGCATTTGATTTAAACGATGGTAAGTAATCATTAAGAAGAATATTTATTTTACCATCCGCAATTGCTTTATCATTTCTTATCATTTCATAGCTAAAATGATTGTCTAAAAGAGTTTGTTCTAGGTGCTCAAAGCGGATTTGATTTTGAATTGTAATTATGATTGTATATTTTTTATAATTCTGATTTAAATACTTAATAATCACTTCTTCATTAGCTTTTAAATCATCAGGGATTGAAACCTCATATTCAGTACCATTATTAAATACATTTACAACTCCCTCTGATAAAACGGCAGCTTGCGTTATAAGATCTTCACATTTAACGAAATAATTCAAATCAAAAAGAAAATGACCTTCAAGATTATCAGAATAATCCTTAATGTCCTTAATCATTCTTTGATAAGTATCTTCACATTTTTTATAATCAATTATATATATCAAAGGATCATTCATAAAATCCATAATTGATTCAACTGGCGAAAAAAATCTTGCATAACGGGTTAAATTATCAACATGATTATGCGTTGATAAGTTTTCAATATCCTTATCTATTTTTTCTTTTTCAAATTCAGTCGGTTTTGTATCATAAATAAATTGATTTAATTTCTTTAAGGCTTCTTCTAAATCATCATCATTATAAAGAAGTTCAGAAACTGGAGCAATTTTAACCTCATCTAAAGCTTCCTGTGACCTTTGAGTCTCAACATCAAAATACTTAATAGTATCTATTTCATCGCCAAAAAGATCAATACGAATAGGAGAGGAATAATTAAGGGGAAAGATATCAATAATTGAACCACGATGGGAATATTCACCCGTCTTAGTTACCGTATATGAAAAATGATAACCCATTCGATTTAAAGTTGAATATAATTTGTTTTCATCAATAATACTTTTCTTATCAACCTTAAAAATCAAATCATTCCACAATGTATGAGTATGATTAAGTTTTACAGCTCCTGTTAGGTTAGTTAGAACCAAATAGCGTTTACCATCTAAAAGCGAAATTAGCGTGTTAATTCTTTCATACTTGAAGTCACCTTCAACATCAATCATCTGAGCAGCTAAAAGCTCATCAGCTGGAAAAAATAAAACATTATTTTCATCAAGCATTTGCGATGCCATGGAATATGCTCTTTCCGCTTCATACAAAGTAGGAAGAACACATAACATACTTTTATCACTTTTTAAAAAATTACACACAGCATGTGTAATCATAAAATTCATATTTTGATTTTTTAAATAAATCGGATAATGTAAATCTTTATCAAGTAACTTACTTGAAATTGAATCATTCATTCTATCACCTCAAAAAAGTAGGTATAACCTACTCCTTCTTTTTTTGTTTATGGATTAATCCATTTATTAAAACATATATAATCATTATAGCATATAGTGCAAACATAACGCTTAAAGCCCAAGTGATATCTTTTCCACTTACTGTCCTTATAATTAAATATACTAAATAGATTACATAAGATATAAGTAATATAAAGCCTCCCGCTTTATTAATACGACCGAATATTGCAAAAACAAATACAAGTACTGTAGCAATAAGCATTACCGTTATATCAACCCAAATTTGATTACCGACCGTTAAAGGATTAACTGTACTTGCAATTCCAATTACAAATAAGATATTAAATATATTTGAACCAATTACATTACCAAGAGCAATATCATTTTGACCCTTTTTAGCGGCTACGATTGAGGTAACAAGTTCAGGAAGAGATGTTCCTACTGCAACAATAGTAAGTCCTACTAAAGCTTCCACTAAATCATGATTTAAATTAGCAGCACTACCAATACCATAGGCAATATTTTTAGCACCATAAACAACAGCCTCGCCACCTGCTACAATACCAGCAGCGCCCAAAATAACAAAGACAATTGATTTTAATATTGACATCTCTTCGATTTCTTCGCCCTCAGATGTAATTCCCTTATTTTTTTTGTTAGACCAAACAAGATATAACACATATAGAATAATGCCAATAATTAAAATTATACCTTCCCATCTTAATATTGCATATGTATTTGTCCCATCATTATTCAAACCAAAACACAAAGTAAAAATAGCAAAAAGTACAGAGACACCAATTAAAATAGGATATTCCTTTTTACATACACTCTTTTTTATAACTATAGGTGTAAACACAGCACTAAACCCTAGCACAATAAATAAATTACACGTGTTTGACCCTACAATATTTCCCATCGCAACATTAGCGTTTCCACCTTCAATAAGACAAGAAATAGAATCACCTACAGATACTGCAAGTTCGGGGCAGCTTGTTCCAAAAGCAACTACTGTTAATCCAATTATCATTGGTGATATATGAAGCTTCTTAGCAAGTGAAGCCGATCCACCTACAAAAATATCAGAGAACTTAACTAAAAAGAAAATTCCCAAAATTAATAAAAAAACACATAGTATCCAATTATACCAAGCATTCATATTTAAATCTAATAACATAATAATACCTCACACGAAAAAGAATGCTTTAGTTACCTAAAGCCTTTCTGTTTTTTCTTTCAAATAATAAAATAAAGCAATTTCTCTTTGCGTATCTAACTCAAGCATTTTATTACCAACCTTAGTTTTACTTGAGCAATGCAAAACATTTCTCATTACATCGGTTTGAAGATTACATTCAACCTTTAAATCATGTCTTAAATCCTCAACGATACTTCTTATAGCAGGAACAGCATCCTCACCTTCAAAAATCATACCAAATGCAGGGCCTGATGTTAAATACTTTACAAGTTCACAAAAATAAGGCCTTACTTCTTTTTCAATATAATGGAGTCTTGCACATTCTTCATCATAATAGATATACGATGAATCTACAAGCTTAAAGTCTTTCGAAATTATAGTATTAATTGTTTTTTGAATAACTTCAGGCTTAGTAAAGCCAGGTTTAACCATAACGTAGCATTGTTCAATCATAGAATCACTCCATATGTAGATAATATATCACATTTATTATTATTTGTCCAATTTAATTATATACTATTTCCGTTCCTAGCCTTTTAATTTTAAGCACTTATACAAATAAAAGCATTTTCATAGAAGAAAAGAACAATCGGGACGTATAACGTGCAGTTTTTTGTGAGGCTTCGCTTAACATATTAAAAGAGCAGCTATAATACTGCTCCTATGTTTGATTATAATTCAATTATTTCAACTTTTGAATTATGCTTTAAAGTTTTCTCATCATAAGATATTCCTAGTAATAATACCTTTAAGTGCTCCATGATCATAATTCATATAATTTGTAACAGATTCAATAGCTGACGTTTGAACCCAATAATCCTTACATTTACCTCGGAGTACAGCCTCAACTACAGATTTAGGATTATATAGTGAAATACCATTCAAATTATAGCCATTATACCAAGACTTTATTTCATTAAAATCTCTATTATATTTATTACATAACCCAATTACTTCATCCTCTGTAAATCCTACATATGATTCTATTGGAAATGAATCTAACATATCATATTCCGTAAACATATTTAAGGTTGATTGAGTTGAATATCTTCTTATTGGAAGTATTCCTGTCATATAAACTAAATCTATACAGCTTGACACATTACTAGATTTAAATAAATTTCTTAATAATTCTGTATATTCATCACATAACTTAGTATTATATTCTTGTTCACGATAAATAACATCCCATTCATCAATTAAAAAGATGAATCTTTCATTTAATTTAGAATTAATTCTTATAATTGCTTTCGATATAGTATTATCCATTTCTTTTAAAACATTGGGAAAAGCCTCATTTAAATCATCTAGAAGATTAGTTTCTAATTCTTTAAAAAAATCATTTTTATCTCTAATATCCGTATATAAGCTTGCCATATCAATCCAAATAACATTATGTTTATTTAAATGCTCTAAATATGAATTATCCTTTGCTATATTTAGTTTTTCAAATAAAGATAGAGAATCACAACCTTTAGAATAATAAGCATTAAGCATTGATAGGGCCATTGTTTTTCCAAAACGACGAGGACGAGTGACACACATAAATTTACTTGATGGTTTACTAATATTATTATTAGTAATTGTAATTAAGTTTGATTTATCTATGAATATAGTATCATTTACATAATTAGAAAAGTCCTCATTTCTATTTAAATATAAAGACATATTACCGGTATGCTTTACCTATTAGTATTTTACCATACTTTAAAGCTTATAACTATCTTTATTATTTGTAAAAAAATTGGAGCTTTACACTCCAATTAATTTTAATCGTGACATGTTATACATTTACAATAAATAAAAATTTCAAAAAAAACATAGTCCTGTAATCTTTATAAAATATATTTATTTTTCCCACTATTTTTGGCAACATAAAGTTTTCTATCAGCCTCTAATTTAGCTTCTTTAAAATCATTTGGTGATAGCATTTTACTTACACCAACAGATATTGAAATGATTTCATTTTGAATTTTAATACTTCTTACATTATTCATAATATCATCAAGCTTATCTTTAATATCTTTATTATTTGATGGAATAAGACCAATAAATTCCTCTCCACCTATTCTTGCGACATTCTTATTTCCCAAGCAATTATTTAAAGCACCTGCGACCTTAATTAAGATATCGTCTCCAGCTTCATGACCATAGGTATCATTTATATATTTAAAATTATCAATATCTATCATCAATAGGTATAGCATATTGGCATGATTAAATTGTTCTTTAATAATATAATCAAGACCATATCTATTATAAACATGCGTAAGCTGATCATGTCTATAATTAGACATCGCTTCATTATAGCGTTCAAATTGTAATAATACCGGTGATAAAACCTCTTTTACAAGAGAAAGCATATAAAGTATTTCCTTTTGTTCAAGAGCATCCATCGCCTTAAGACCAATTAAAATATAAAGATAGCAATTCAGATTAATTTCATTTATTTTAATACATGCCAAAGAATCACAGCTATCCTTTAAATCTTCTTTTAGTTCATTAAGATTAAATATTTTTAAATCATCAATCTGCTTAAGATTCAGCCCCTTATACTTAAAATTTTCATCAGCAATTTCAAGTTCTACAAAACTAGCCCCTAAAATTTGACTTAAATTGTCCTTTATTAATTTCTCTAACGCATTCGAATCTTCTAAATTATTAATATCCTTAATAAATGCTGTAAGCTGTTGCATCTTTTGAAATAAAAACTTATATCTAAAATCCGAAAATTCATCATATATTTTTTTATCCTGCTTAGTCACAACAACTAATGTTTGATTAATTTCATCAAGAAGCTTTTCTTTAGCTTCTAAAGCCTCATAATAAAGAGTTTTATCATAAGGAAAAAAAACACCTAAGGCTTCATTTAAAGCATTTAGCTTAGTACCAAGTAAATTATTATAGCTAGGATATATAAGCTTATAATACTTAAATGCCTCTTTAGTATTATTTATTGCTAAATAATATCTTCCTAAAGCTAAGTACGCTTCGCCTAAATCAATACCATCTGATAAGGTAGATTTATCCTTAATCTGACAAATCAAATCATTAACATATTGTGCAGCTTCCTCTTCATTGTTATTTATAAGCAATACCTCTATCATATATGCATTAATGATATAATCATCTAGCACATGTTTTGCTTCATTATACTCCTTAAGCTCTTTTACTACTTTTAAGCAAATATCCTTGTTACGCATGTACCAATTAATTTTAATATGAAGAGTTTTCATAATAGCCTTATCCGAATCTGATAGATAAAGATTATTAGCTTTTAGCTTATTTATTATTTCTAAAGCCTTATCATATAAGCCTAAATCTAAAAGGAGGTAAATCCCATTTATGGAATATACAAAATAATAATTGATATTTTTATTTTCCTCAGCTATTTGCATAGCCTCACACATTATCTTATAGCTTTCATGAAGAGTTCCTGTATAGTTATTATAAATAAATTCATTATTTAAAATACTTAAATATCCAATTTTATTACTATAATCATTTATTTTATGATATAAAGCTAAAGATTCCTGATTATATTTATGAGCAAGTTCAATATCACGCCCATGATATACCCAAAAAAGCATTCCTCTTGACAAGGCATATCCTACATCATCACCAATTAACTTAGCTGTATCACTAAAAAGAGTTACATATTGTGTTATATCATCAGTCATATAAAGATGATTTAAAATATAAATTCTAATTTTATCAATTAAATCCTTATTTACTTTATATTGCTCAATTATATTTAAAAATTCCTCATTCATAATATCACCAGCCTAAATGCTATTAACTAACTTATTAATTTCTTCTTCATTCAAGGAAGATCCAATTATTATTACTACATCCTGTCCTAAATCAATTTTCTCTTTTGTAATTTCTTCTTTTGTAGCATTAAAAAGATACCACTCATTATTACTCAAATAAAAGCCTTTTACCCTTATTACATTTCCATAATTATTATTAAATACTAAAGAACATATTTTTTCAAGTTTTATTTTGCTAAAATGCTTATTCATAAAGAATAAAGATGAATATCCTTTTATTTGTCTTTTAACGTAAGAAGCATTTCTATAGCCTGATGACATTAGCATTTTAAAATCATCATCAGTTATATTATTAAAATCTTTAGCAAATATTCTATCATCTATCTTATCACTATCACCAATGTAATTTAGGGCATCATTTAAATTATTTTTTAATAAATTTAAATTTGTATTGCAAGAAATTTTACTGATAATAGCCTTACCGCAGCAAGCAAGCTCACTTGCAAGTATATATTTCATTTCGTTATCAAAAATATTAAGCTTCGCATCAACAATTGTAAATATATTACCTATTTCATACCAAGATGATAAAGGATCTTCACAAAGAGTGTCAAAAAATTCATCCGTGTCAAAAACACCTGATGGTTCAATAATAACCCGATCATATTTTTGCATGCCCATGGCAATAAGCTTTGTTTTAAATCTTCTTTGGTGACAACAAGCATCGCCAGATCCTGATACCATTTCAAGACTACATTTATCATCTTCTAAATCTCTTAGTAACATCATATCTACATTAATAGCACCATAATCATTTTCTAAAATACAAACGCTTAAATTTTGTCTTTTTAAATAGTTAACGTAATAATGTAAAAATGTAGTTTTACCTGCACCCAAAAAGCCCGTTATTAAATCTACCTTTATCATAAAAACCACCTGAAATAAGTCTACAACAGATATGCCCTTTTTTCAACTAATTAACATACGTATTTAATTATATAAAAAACTAACAGCTATATAAGCTACCAGTCAATTCACTTCATTTAATGATTAATTTTTTGTCAACTTTATACTTTAAAAATAGATTACTCTTAGCATTTATAACCAAAGATTATTTTTTTCAAACTTTATTGTCCAATTTATAGTAAACTATTTCAAATACTTATTTTTTAAATAATCAGCTTGGTCTTTAGATATTAAATTTTCCACTAAGCAAACATTGATACTATATTAGCTTCATCTATATAACAATCTAACAATGGATCCTTTTTATTTTTCAAAAACAAAATATCTTTTTAAAAAAATTGGGAATATTATCCTCATACATAGGATTGTATATAGGCTCTAAACTAATAATTTCTTCAATAAACATACCTAATATCTTAGATAATTTTGATACTACTCTAAGTCTACAATCCAAAATGTTACTTTTACCAGAAAAAATATCAAATAATTTTGTTTTAGAAATACCACTTATTTTACTTAGTCTATAAATTGTGTCCCCTTTTTCGCTCAAAATATCATCCAATTTCATCATATCATTTCCATCATTATTATATCGGTTAACCGATATAATATAATAAGATTTTTTAACTAATCATTTTTATATTTAGACATTTTTTTAATTTTGTTCAAAATTTAAACAAACAGCTTTTTTTGACAATTTTATTTTTTTAAAAAAAGGATAAAATATAATTGTAAAAAATAAATGGAGGTAATTAATTATGTATTATGGTTCAGGAACTTATGAGGCTTTTGCACATCCTTTAAAGCCTCAAGGAGTAGATAATAAATCTGCATATATTATTGGTACTGGTCTTGCAGGACTTTCAGCTGCTTTCTATCTTGTTCGTGATGGACAAATGAAGGGTGAAAACATTCATATTCTTGAAAAGCTTGAGCTTGCCGGTGGTTCTTGCGATGGTAGAAAGGATATTACTAAAGGATTCTACATGCGTGGTGGTCGTGAAATGGATAATCACTTTGAATGTATGTGGGATATGTACCGTGATGTACCATCAATTGAAACAAAGGGCATTTCTGTCCTTGATGAATATTATTGGTTAAACAAGGAAGATCCTAACTATTCTTTATGTCGCGCATCTATTAACCGTGGTGAAGATGCTCATACTGATAAACAATTTAAGCTTGATAAAAAATCAGCTTTAGCACTTTCTAAGCTATTTATGACACCAGAGGCAGATCTTGAGGATAAAAAGATTTCTGATGTTCTTCCTGATTCATTTTGGAGTACTAACTTCTGGTTATATTGGCAGACAATGTTTGCCTTCCAAAGATGGTCTTCTGCTCTTGAAATGAAGCGTTATTTATGTCGTTATGTTCACCATATTGATGGACTACCTGATTTTTCAGCTTTAAGATTTACTAAATATAATCAATATGAATCTATGATTCTTCCACTTGTAAAATACCTTGAAGCTCATGGTGTTAAGGTTGAATTTGGTTATAATGTTAGAAATGTTATTATTGACAACAAGCCTAATAAAAAGGTAGCTAAGAAGATTGAATATATTAAAGATGGTAAACCTGGTGAATTTAATTTAACTGAAAATGATTTAGTAATTATTACTAATGGTTGCTGCACCGATACTTCTTGTTACGGAAGCCAAAATGAAGTACCTGATTTAAGTGCTATTAAAAATGGTTGTGGTGAATCATGGGATTTATGGAAGAATATTGCTAAGCAAGCTCTTAATGGTGAATTTGGTAACCCAATGAAGTTCTGCTCTGATGTTAATGCTACAAACTGGATGAGTGCTACTGTTGAAACTTCTGATGAAGAAATCATTAGACATATTATGAACATTTGTAAGCGTGATCCTCGCAGTGGTAAAGTTACAACTGGTGGTATTGTTACTGTTAAGGATAGTACCCAAAATTGGTATTTATCTTGGACAATTAATCGTCAACCTCAATTTAAAGCCCAAAAGCCTGGTAGTATCCTTGTATGGGTATATTCTTTAAACACTAATAAGCCTGGTAATTATGTTAAAAAGGCTATGAAGGAATGTACTGGTGAAGAGGTTTGTGAGGAATGGTTATATCATATTGGTGTTGATCCTAAGAATATTAAGGATTATGCAACAAATAGATGTAATACTACTACTTGCTATATGCCATATATTAATGCTTTCTTCCAACCAAGAAAGGAATCAGATCGTCCTCTTGTAGTTCCTAAGGGAGCAGTTAACTTCGCCTTTGTTGGTCAATTTGCAGAAACACCAAGAGATACAATCTTTACAACTGAGTATTCAATTCGAACTGGTATGGAAGCTGTATATACACTTCTTAATGTTGATCGAGCTGTACCTGAGGTTTGGGGAAGTAAATATGATGTTCGTGAGCTTTTAAGAGCTTGTTACTACGCTGTAGATAAAAAGCCAATTACGGAATGTCCATTATCATTTAAAGAAAAGATGTTGCTTAAGACTGTTCTTAAGAAAACAAAGGGAACTGATGTAGAAATACTTCTTAAGGAAAGCGGATTAATTAAATAATTAAAAAAGGGGCTGTAAAAAAATAAATTTCATTGATTGAAGTTTAGGAGCAACAGCTCCT
>ENA-OOXA01001526-OOXA01001526.1-human-gut-metagenome-genome-assembly--contig:-NODE-1526-length-12778-cov-1.455474_pt1 | contig 12778 bp, 10 predicted proteins | sample MGYA00241581_ERZ501331 | MGnify/ENA primary metagenome ERZ501331 (study PRJEB25962, sample SAMEA2042982) | human gut metagenome | biome: human gut; feature: human-associated habitat; material: faeces...
TGAGTACGATGCCGAGGTTACGCGCCTGGCGCGCCGCTGGTTCTACCTAGACGAGCTGGAGCGCGCGACGGGCGATCGCCTGCGGGTGATAACCGCTGAGGCTCGCTCGTATTTGGGTGTGACGAGCGTGGACCATCGTCGCTACGACGTGGTCGTGAGCGATTGCTTTGGCGGTGCCGAGCCCGTGCGCGAGCTGGCGACCGTTGAGACGATGCGCCTGGTGCGGGGCAGCCTGAACCCCGGGGGTATCTACGTGGCCAATATCGTGAGCGCAAACGAGGGGAGCGATGTGACGTTCCTGCGTGACTGCGCCGCCACGGCACTCGAGGTATTCGCCCACGCCTGGGTGGTCCCATGTGGCGATGCAGAGTTCGGCGGCGAGGAGAATTATCTGCTCATCGCCAGCGACGGCGACTACGCCTTTGCCGAAGCTGTGCCCTTCGACACCGACTTCCTCGGCACCATCCTTCACGACAAGTAAGTCTCCCCGTCCCAAAAAGGACTGGCCTTAGGCGTGGTCGCGCCAGCTGAGGACGCGCTGCTTCATGCCCTCGATGTCGAGCACGCCTTCGGCGAAGCCTTTGCGCACGAGCTCCTCGGGAACAAACTCGTCGTAGCGGTCAAAATAAGGCACCTCGCCGGGATAGACGAGCTCGATGGGATCGAAGTCCTTCTCGGCCTCGGCGGCGAGCACCTCAAAGAACGTCTCCTCGTCGGCCTTCATCTTAAACTGCATAAAGTACGGGCGCGATGGGTCGAGTCCGCGAAGGCCCAGCTCCGCGGCACATTTAATCTTGAGCATGCGCTCGAGCGCCAAAAAGGCGTAGCTGCCCAACCAGGGGAAAAGCACCCAGGTGTCGCCACCCAGGTTGATGAGCGGCTTAGTTCCCGCGCCCGAAATCTCGGCGGTATGACGAGCCTGTGCAAGGCGTGCCCGTGCGTTGCCCATAAGGTACGGATACGCGGCATGTTCATTGAGCGCCTTGCGCATGCGCTCGAGCACGTGTGTATTGATGTCGCCGGGGCAGTCGCCAAAGTATGCCGGCACACGACCTTTGACTTGCGTGGCAAAGACGGTATGGCGCTTCCAGTCCACTTCCTCGACAATCCAGCAGTGTCCGGCGATGGCGATGCGCTCGCCAGGCGGTGGGGGATTGACGATTGTGCCCAGCTCGGCCGACTTGCTGCGAACGGTGAACTCCTCGTTTTCCTGGAACACGGCGTAGAACTTAAAGTTGTTGATGATGCGCTCGCCCGCGAGACCCACGATGAGCCCGCCGCCTTCGGTGACCTGGATATGGTCGATCTTAATGAGGTGACGCAGCAGCACGCGATAGTCATCGGCCGAGACGCGATGGAAATAGCTGAGCGTGAGCACGCGCTGGGCAAGTTCGGCCGGCGTGAGCTCTCCGGTGCTGGCGAGGGTCGACATAGTCTGGTGATAGAGCAGGCTGTAGGGGAGTCGATCGAGCTCGGGCGGCTCGACCCACTTTTCCTCGCGATAGAGTTGTACGAGCGCGATGCCCTGCAGGAGCTTCCAGGGAATGGTTTCGGGCATCATCGTGCGCGGCTCGGGTTCCTCCTCGCGCATGACAAACCACATCTCGGGCGGAAGATCGCGGCGTCCCGTGCGGCCCATTCGCTGCAAAAAGGAGCTGACGGTAAACGGCGCGTCAATCTGGAACGCGCGCTCCAGGCGACCGATATCAATGCCGAGCTCCAGCGTAGAGGTGGTGACGGTCGTCTGCGCCTGTTCCTCGTCGCGCATGAGCTCCTCTGCCGTCTCGCGCAGCGATGCCGAAAGATTGCCGTGATGGATGAGAAAGCGGTCGGGCTCGTGCCGGCTCTCGCAGTAGCTACGCAGCATGGAGCATACGGCCTCTGCCTCCTCGCGCGAGTTGGCAAAGACCAGGCACTTGCGGCCGCGCGTATGCTCAAAGATATAGCCCATACCGGGGTCGGCGTTGTCGGGCGCCGTGTCGGTGGGGTTGAGAAGCGCCTGCTCGGTCGCTCGTGGGATGTCGACTTCGCCCTCGGGGGCCGAGGAAGTGCAACGGTCTTTGGGAGCGGCCTTGCCCCGTGCCCGCTCACGACGTTGACGGCGCTCCTCTTGTGTGAGCTGTCCGCTGTGACGCATGTCTTGGGCGCCGGCGGGCAGTGCCGCGGGTGCCGCTGCCTCAATGCGCTCGCACGCAAGCACTTCGGCCTCTTGAGGACCCATGCTCTCGAATCCTCGCTGCTGTGCCTGGGGACCCGAGTTGTAGAAGTGCTCCATGGAGATACGCCACACGCGACGCGGTTCCTCAAAACGGGGGATAACGCAGTCGCGTCCCGTTCCCTGCGAGAGAAAGGCACCCGTGCGCTCGGGGTCGCCGATGGTGGCCGAAAGGCCAATGCGGCGAGGCTGCACGCCGGCCATGCGCGAGAGTCGCTCGATAAGGCAGAGCGTTTGCCCGCCTCGATCGCCGCGCATAAGCGAATGGACCTCATCGATGACCACATAGCGCAGGTCGCAGAACATACGCGGGATTGCCATGTGTTTGTGGATCAGGAGTGCCTCGAGCGATTCGGGCGTAATCTGTAGGATGCCGCTCGGCTTTTTGATGAGCTTTGCCTTGTGCGACTGCGAGACATCGCCGTGCCAGTGCCAGACGGGGATGTCGGCCTCTTCGCACAGATCGTTGAGGCGAACGAACTGGTCGTTGATGAGTGCTTTGAGGGGGCCAATGTAGAGGGCGCCCACGCTTGCGGGCGGGTTCTCCCAAAACTCGGTCAGGATGGGAAAGAAGGCTGCCTCGGTTTTGCCGGAAGCCGTGGATGCCGTTAGGAGCACATTGTCCTGCGTGTTAAAGATGGCATCTGCCGCCGCAACCTGGATAGAGCGCAAGCTCTCCCAATCGTGGGAGTAGATGAAGTCTTGGATAAACGGGGCGTAGCGGTCAAAGGCGTTCACGGGGCCTCCTCTCAAATGTGAACCTCTCAATGCGGTGGGCAGTGGCTTGCTGCATTAATGCCTCGACGTTTGCCCAGATAAAACCTGCCAAAATAAACCTGTCCCTTTTTGGCAGGTTAGATGGTGAATTCGGCGAAATTGCGGTCGCCGCTTGCGGTGCCGGTGTCGCCTGTTGCTGTTGCCGGCGCCAGCGCGTCGCCGCCGACGCTTTGCAGTAACTCGGCCACGTTGGCGTCGGGGTTTTGGCATAGGATGTCGAGCAGCTCGATAAAGTCACGAATGACTTCACGCGGCGTCAGATGTGTGTCGGCCCCCACGCGGCCAAACTCAATCTTGAGAAAGTCCACCAAGTCGTTCTCGGTAAGCGTGGGCGTCCAGCCAAAGTAGCCGGCATGGATCTGCATGAGCTTTTCGATGAGCACCAGCAGCTCCTCGTAGGTGAGTGGCTGCAGACGGATGATGGGCGCGAGCATGTCCTTAAGGTCCTCGCGCGCAAAGCGACCCTGAGCGAGTCGGCTGCGCAGGGCCTCGTAGGAGAACACACCGCGGCGCCGGTCTTCGATGGAGGTTGGCGTGCCGCCCATGATCATGCCCAGGTACTGCGCCTTGCCCTGGAGCGTGTCGTTGTACATAGTCAGGATCTTCTCGTAGTTGTATTGGCGCGTGATCGCGTTGGGAATCTTGTACAGATTCACGAGTTCGTCGATGAGCACCAGCATGCCCTTGTATCCGCTGCAGACCAAAAAGCGTGCAATGAGCTTAACGTAGTCGTACCAGTCGTCATCGCTGATGATGGTCGAGGAGCCCAGTTCAGTGCGTGCCTCGCTCTTGGTGCGGTACTCGCCGCGAATCCATTTGGTCACGCGGCTCATAGCCTCTTCATCGCCCTCGGATACGGCCATGCGATAGCGGCGGAGCATGCGGGTGAAGTCGAAGCCGTGGACCATCTCCTCGAGCGGGGCCAGTTGGGCATTGACGACCGACTCGTCGACGTCGGCGCACGAGGCGACCCAGCGATCCAAAATAAGGTTGAGCGCACCGCCCTCGGGGCGCGTCTTGGTCGATATGTTGCGGATGAGCTCGCGGTAGGTGGCAAGGCCCTGCCCCTGACCGCCTTGCAGGCGGCGCTCGGGCGACAGGTCGGCATCAGCGACGACGAATCCCTCGCCCATGGCGTGCGTGCGGATGGTCTGGAGCAAAAAGCTCTTGCCGGCGCCGTAACGACCGACCAGAAAGCGGAAGCTCGCGCCACCGTCGGCGATGAGACTCAGATCGGTGAGCAGGGCGCGGATCTCGACCTCGCGCCCTACGGTGATGTAGGGAAGGCCGATGCGCGGGACCACGCCGCCCTTGAGTGAGTTGAGAATGACGGCGGCGACGCGCTTGGGCACGCGGGGTGCTGCGGATGCGATATCACTCATAGTCTAGGTATCCTCTCACGTCTGCTTCGTAATCCTCGATAATTTGCGGTCCTGCCGCGCCGAATTCGATAACGGTGTCTCCCACCAGGTCAAAGAGCGCCTCGTTGATGCTGTCGACGAGCATGTCCTCGCTCTGGCCCGAGTGCGCCACTGCCGATGTCGCTTGCGCTGCGTTCTGCTCGAGCAGTGCGCGCAGATACGCGGTTGCGGCGGGTGCGAGTTCGCTCGCGGCGCGAGTTTGTTCGCAGCTTCGATGGGCGCGGGCGTTACGGGTGCGGGCGCAGACGCGAGGAGCGGTGCCACGACGCCAAACTCTTCGGTGGAGACGGTCGGCTCGTCGGGTTCGTCTTGCTGTATGGTCATCTCGCCAGGTTCGGCAGTCATGTCGGGCGCAGACTCGGTGTTCGGTTGCTCGATAAGCGTCGCCTCGACTTCCACAGGCGCGCCGTCCTCGCGCTCCTCATCGATCAAAAGCGCCTCGCGTGTTTGTGCGGCGGCACTCCGGATATGCCCCAGCTGGCTCAGGTCGATATCGATCTTGACGGGCTGATGTGCGGCATCCCATGAAAGCCATGCCACGATTTCGTCATCGATAATCTTAGCCAGATATTTGGGGACCTTCTCTTCCTTAAGGGGATGGCCGGGATCCAGTGCCAAGCGCAGACGCTGATCACAAGCGCGCATCATCTCACCGAGCTTGCTGCTTTTTTGTCTGCTGCCGTGGATGCGCATGCATTCCCAAAAGCCGTTTTGACAACGGTAAATATGGATGGGGTCCAGACGGTATTCGCAGTCCTCGTGGCGATTGGGCGCAAAGAACACGGCCGAGGCAAACATGGTATAGGGCATGGCCGTCTCCTCCCCAAACAAGCTCGCCACGATACCGGTCTTTCGGTGCGTGTCATAGTAACGCGCCATACGGACATACACGGCGCATGCCACGTGGCGCAGGTCGCGATGGTGGCTGCGATCGAGTCTTGAGTTATTGAGGTTATACGTGGAGAGGGCGTTGATAGCGGCCATGAGTCGCTCCTCGCGCGCCTCGTCGGGCGGAAGGGGGAGGATCGGCTCAGAGGATTTACGACGTTTGGGGGCCTGCCCGGACGGCTCCGGTGCAGGCGCAAGGTCTCGAACCGCACGCCGCAGCTCGATAAGGGCGTTATCGAACATGACGGTTTTAGAGTCGCGAAGTAGCTTGGGGTCGAGTCCGTGGAAAACGGCGTAATCCTGCAGCCACACGCGCGCAAACCGGTCGATGCCGGGCTCGAAGGCGCGATAGACATCCCAAAAGGCCTTGATCTTGTTAAAACCTTCGAGCGGATCATCTACGCCAATGCCGCAAATCAGCTCATAGAGATACAGAAAGGCAAAGGACGTAGACGTTTCCTCGACGGTTCCGCGGCGCACTTGGGCACGCCAGGTAAAGTAGCCGCGCAACTGCCGGTCGCTCATGGCGTTGTAGGTGGGAAAGTACGACTTAAAGGTGCCGTTGTAGGGACAGTCGTCCTCAAAGTCGGCCATCAGCAGGCCCTGGCGGTAAAAAAGCTCGGCTTCCGAAAGCCAGCGACCCGCGCCGCCTTTGGGGTCATCCTGCCAGCGCGATATCTCGCGCATCTTGCGGTATTGGTCGGGGAGGAAATTCTGCATCTGTCGGCCGGTTTTGAGAATCGGCTCGTCTGCGTAGACCTCATGTGAGAAGCGAGCGGACTGATGGGTCCGGGCCTCGGCCATAATGCGCTCGATGAGCATCTTGATGTCCTGGTCGGCCACCGCTTCTCCTCTCCTAACGCAGCTTCGGTGACCTCATATCATAGCACAGCATCAAACAGGTGTTCGAGATACTGCTGCGTAGATAGATTTAGAACAGGAGGGCGTAGATGACGGCGATGACGACGGAGGGGAGCATATTGGCCGTGCGGAAGGTCTGAGGACGGATGAGGTTGACGCCGACGCAGAAGATGAGCATGGAGCCTACGAGCGAAAGGCTGTCGAGGGCTGCCGTAGTCATGATGGGGGAGAGTGCGCCGGCAAACAGCGTGATCGTCCCCTGGAACACGGCGACGGGCAGGGCGGAGAAAATGCAGCCGCGGCCAAGCGACGCCGTCATGGTGCAGACGATGATGCAGTCCAGCGCGCCCTTGAGGGCAAGCGTGGACCAGTCGCCGAGCAGGCCGTCCTGGATCGATCCCACAATGGCCATGGCGCCGATACACACGGTGAGTGAAGTCGAGACAAAAGCGTTGGTGAACTCGTTATCGCCCTCGCTGCCGGTTTTGCGCTTGAGCCATTCGCCAAGGTTCTCGATGGCGGCCTCCAAGTTGATGGCCTCGCCGATGAGCGAGCCGAGGGCGAACGAGACAATGAGCATGGTGGTACCAGTGGTCGCCAGCGCCTTCCCATCGATAAGGAGCATCTTTTGCATGGTGCCGCCAAGGCCGATAAACAGGACGCACAGCCCCGATGCTTTCATGAGCGTGTCTTGGATGCGCGGTGTAATGAAGCGGCCGCCCGCTAATCCCAAAAGACCGCCCGCAACTAAAAGCACAACGTTGATGATTGTTCCCAAGCCCGGCATGAGCCCTCCTGTATTGATGCCAACGTGGCAATCGTAGCAGAACGAAATGCGAGGCACATCGCGACTCATCTAATACGTTATATAAGTGGTATTAGGAATGGTGCGCAGCATTTAAGCCTCAGGTGGTTGTCGGGACATAGGGATAGTAGTCAAAGCGCAACGTCATAAGCCGCTGTGGGGATTCAATAGCCGCGGCGATGATATTGGCATCGCGGGCACGATCAAACCCTTCGAGTTCGATCTGATACGAGACGTCTTGCATAATGTCCAGACGTCGCCAGGCTAGGAGTGTGTCGCCATCGAATTCCAAGGTCTTGCCTCCGTCTGGGGCAACGGCGTATAGACGCAGCTTGGCGGTGGTTGCAGGGTCGACAACTGTGACCTTTTTAATTTCGTTTCGAGTATTCTTGGCGCCCAACAAGGTGAGCAGTGTTGGGGCCACGACCTCGCCCGATGGCAAAAAGACGACTTCGATGGATTCGGGAAATGCGATGATGGCCGACTTGCGGACGGGCTGATTGGCGGCGGCAACTTCGATGTTCGCAGCGTCGATGACCTCTGTGTGGTCGAGCGCGGCAAGCACGCAGCAGTTACCCTCATCAATTTCTTGAGGATCAGCAAGCCCCAGGCTGTCCGCGAGCTCGGGGTCGTTTGGACCGGCAGCGGGCTCATTCGATGCTTCGAAAGAAGCTGGGACGCTGTTTGTCGGCGACGGCGTGTCGCCCGCACCTGCTTCTTTGTCCGCGCTCTCTTCTTGTATGGTTGCATTGATGGGTTCGTCGTTTGAGGGGAGCGTCTTGGCGTCAAGCGCGGAGGGGAGAATTCCGATGGCTCCTGATCCGTTCCACTCCATTTCGAGAAGCGCCGGGTCGGCAAGAATGCGTTGCCTGCTTTGCGCGTGGGCATCGATTTCAATAGGGCCTGCCTCTATCCCTCGTGTAAGGCTGAGTGATCCGGCTGGCTTCTCGAAATGAGCGTCTGTGTCTTTGGTGCTGACGGCGTAGAACAGCAGGGACGCTTCTCCCGCCGCGATGGCATCGGTACCGGCTTTGGTCAGCCGCAACGATGCCGTGAATGAGAGGGTGGGCTGCGCATCATCTGCATTCGCGGCGGCGCAGCCCAGACATATACCGCCTCCTTTCTCAAAAAACGTACCGTCGAAGGCGACCTTCGCTCCGTTCGCCGAGTCATCGACCGAAGCGATGTCGATGCGCAGCTCTAAATTGCATGGATCGCCATCTGCATCGAGCACAACCGAGCGCCACGTGCAGACGGCGCACCCCGCCTGGGAGCCGTTTGCCTTGTTCGAACGATTGATATCCACGACTATCGAGCCGTCCGTATTACGACGAAGGCATCCCGAGGTTGAGACCGCGGCCTGTGCGATCGAAAAACGCTTGCACGCAATGGTACTCGACGGATTTGGGGCGGAACTTAGGGCTGCTGGTAAGGAGTCTGCCATGACGGGAGTCGCCCAAGCGGCGACAGGCGTTCCGGTTGCGAGCGCGCCGCAAAGTGCGACGACGGGCAAAAGGTTCTTCGATGCCATGGGGTCTCCTTAGCTAATTTAGTGCGGCCTGTCCGTGTTTTGTTTCTGGCTGAGTTTGATGTGCAGACCGAGGCCGGCGGTTCCCGCGCCTGCTGCTGTGGCGCCTGCTGCCAAGAGCCAACGTCCATCGCCTGTCTGCGCCAACGGTTCCTCGCGGTCGCCGCGGTCGAGCTCCGAGAGGTCGACCGTCACTTGCGTGGCGGCCTGCGCCTGTTCTTGCTGGGCAAAGGCCATGGCTGGCCCAAACGCTAGGATGCTGACGGCGGCGGCCAGGGCGACGGCCTTATGCCGTGTGCGCACCGGGCTCGACCGTCCAGGTGATCGTTGCAACCTGATCGCCTTCGCCGGTTACGCGGAAGATGTCGCGCGTGACGCGGGCGACGTTTCCGCTTGTCTTGAGCTTAATTTTGTCCTTGCCGCCGGCAATGCCCTGGTAGCCCATGTCGAAGGCTGCGTTCTTGGAAAGATCGAGGCCCGTCCCCTGCATTGCGGCGCTGGCGTTCTGGAGTGCGCCGTCGGGGCCGACCTTAAAGTCGATGGAGTTCTGCGCGGTTCCGGCCTTGGCGTCGGCGGCAATGGTCCAGGTGTTCATGGCGTCGATCTTCATGTTGGTGACATGGATGCCGTAGGCCGAATGATTGTCGATGGTGGTCGCGTCTTCTGAGGGGCCCTGAAGCGTGCCGTCGGCCTTGGCGACGAAGGGAATAACCGTCGGAACTTTGAACTCAACGTTGTCGATCTCGGTCCTGACCATTACTTTCGTGGTTCCAACGCGCCCGGCTGCCATAGCTGGCGTCGGGGCAGCGCCCATTGCGAGCGCGAGCGCGAGCCCTGCGCCCACGACGAGCGCTCTGGCTCCGTTCATGTTCCTGGTGATGTCCATGGTCGTTCCTTTCTATTCGCCGCGGGCCGTCCCCGCGATGATTGGACGAATGCTGGTGAATTGCGTGCGGTGCCGCGTCGGCCGGAAAAGCTAGTTCTCGGCTTGCTCAACCCGCACCTTGACACGTGTCGGATTGCCGTGGCTGTCGAGGGTCTTGGCATCGAGTGCCTGGATCTCGATGTACGCCTCGCCTTCTTTGATGTCGCCGGCGGGGCACGTCTCGATTGTCTTGCCGGTCTCGACCACACCGGATTCGTACATGGTCTCGTCGTTTTGGATGACGCGGAATCGCTGGGGAAATTTATTGTCTTGGACGTTTTGCACGTTGACGCGCAGCTTGCCGTCCTCCTGCAGCTGAGCGACCGGCGCGACCGAAATCGTCATCATGTTGTCGCGGACGATAGCGTCGAGCTCATCTTGGATTTCCTGACGCGTTTTGCCCTCGGCCGTCGTAACCGAAGCGCCCGCCTCGGGTACGGGCTGCGACTGCCAAGCGTATAGTCCTACGGCGACAAGGGCGCAGACGATGGCCAGGCAGGCAACGATGAGCTTCTTGCGACGACCCAGGCCTACAAAGTGGGGTGGCCTCTTCGCGCTCATGCGGCATCCTTGGTGGTATAGACGCGCGCAAAGGTGGACGGGTCCGCTCCAAAGAGCATGTGAAGTATCAGACGGCGCGAGTAGACGAGCTCGTCGAAGTCGGGAGGGAGCTCGATGTCGTGGATATGCGCGATGTGGTGGGCGAGCGCCGAGAACGACTCGGGGTCGCAGATCACATCGGTGGTAACGTGGTAGACCGTCGTATCGGGGAATGCCTCTTCGTCGAAAGGTAGGAGATGGGGATCGTCGTCGACTTCGATGGCGATGCCGTACTGGGGCCAGTAATATGCCATGGGAACCTCCCTGCTTCTGGGCCAAAACTTCTATCGGTTTTGGCTGTCGACGCCGACCGTATCAGCCGCTACTTGACCACTTTCTGACCAAATGCTTGACGGATTGGCGTCTCCGCAGGTAAAAGGCGGCAAAAATACTCCAACTTTTTTTCGAGCGACATTTACGCGATCGGCGACGGCGGGGCGATATGTGCCAAAAGCATCGTCTGCCGAGGAAACCTTGCCGTTCGCCGAATTGCGCGAACGTAAAAAACGCCAATTATGGAGACGGTCTCGAACACGTCGACGAAACGATGCGGTAACATCTCCCTGCAAACACTGTAGTTAGCTAAAGGGGGAGTTCGCGTGTCTGCAACCATTAAACCCTTCACCGACGAGTTCGAAGAGTATGGTCGCGATGAGTCTCGCGCATCGGGCGAGGCCTCGAGCATCTCGTTTCCGACGACGGAAGACGAGGTCCGCGCCATTTTGGGAAAGCTCCATGCCGAGTGTGTTCCGGTAACGGTTCAGGGCGCCCGAACCGGCCTTGCCGCCGGTGCCGTGCCCCACGGCGGGCATATCCTCAATACTTCCCGTATGAATCGCTACTTGGGCCTTCGCCGCGATGAACAAGGCCAATTTCTGCTGCGCGTGGAGCCGGGCGTTGTACTCTCGGAGCTGCGCAAGCAGCTGAGCAAGAAGGTGCTGCCGACCGCTGGTTGGGACCAGGCATCGCTCGAGGCCTACGAGGAGTTCCAAGAGGCCCCCGAGCAGTTTTTTCCCACCGATCCCACCGAGGCGTCTGCCTGTCTGGGCGGCATGGCGGCATGTAACGCCTCTGGTGCCCGCAGCTACGCCTACGGTCCCATGCGCCCACATATCACGGGACTCCACGTCGCGCTGGCTGATGGCGATTTGCTTGAGCTTCGGCGCGGCGAGGCTTTTGCCCAGGGCCGCCACCTGTCGCTCGTGACGGCAGTGGGCCGTACGCTCGAGCTCGATCTTCCCGGCTATACCATGCCCAAGACAAAAAATGCCTCAGGCTATTTCGTTGCGGACGAAATGGACGCCATCGACCTCTTTATCGGTGCTTGCGGCACGCTCGGCGTTATCACCGAGCTCGAGATTGCCCTGCAGGCGGCGCCTGCGGTCGTTTGGGGTGTGAGCTGCTTTTTCGATAGCGAAGACAAGGCCGTGTCCTTTACCGATTCCGTGCGTCCCGTCCTGTCCCATGCGGCTGCCATCGAGTACTTCGACGCTGGCGCCCTGGATATTCTACGTCGCCAGCGCGAGCAGTCGACGGCGTTTGCCTCGCTGCCGGCGCTCGACAAAGAGGCCAAGGTCTGTGTCTACGTGGAGCTCGACTGCGACGACGAAGCCCAGGCGACTGAGGAGCTGTATCACTTGGGGTGGGTACTGGAGCTTGCGGGCGGCAGTGACGATGCGACATGGGTCGCGCGCACCGAGGTTGATCGCGAGTGCCAGCGGTTCTTCCGCCATGCGGTCCCCGAGAGCGTCAATATGCTTATCGACGAGCGTCGCCGCACGGATCCCACCATCACCAAACTGGGTTCGGACATGTCGGTGCCCAATGCACGCCTTGCCGATGTCGTGGTCCTCTATCGCCGCGCACTGGCCGAAAGCGGGCTTGAATCTGCTGCCTGGGGGCACATCGGTAACAACCATCTGCATGTGAACATCCTGCCGCGCGATGCGCAGGACTACCGTCGCGGTGGCGAGCTGTTTGCCCAGTGGGCTGCGGAGGTAACGGCTATGGGCGGTGCCGTTTCTGCCGAGCACGGCGTCGGCAAGATCAAGGCGGGCTTCTTGGAGACGATGTACGGTCACGAGGCCATGGTCGAGTCGGCGCGGCTCAAGCTCCAGCTCGATCCCGACGGGCAGCTGGGTCGCGGCAACCTGTTTTCGGAGAAGCTCTTGGATGAGCTCGTCCAGAAAGGGGGCGCGTGAAAATGAGCGATTTCCATATGGTGGTGTGCGTCAAGGCCGTGCCGGGCAGCACCGAGGTCAAGATGGACCCCAAGACCAATACCATCGTGCGCGATGGCAAGCAGGCGGTCATTAATCCCTTTGATGCGAGCGCTTTGGAATGCGCGCTGGCGCTGAAGGACGACTTTATCGGCTTTGGCATGGACGTGCGCGTAACGGTGGTGTCGATGGGCATCCCCGCGACTGAATCGCTATTGCGCGACTGCATCGCCCGAGGCGCCGATGACGCACTGCTGCTAACCGATCGCGCCTTTGCGGGCGCGGATACGCTGGCGACCACCTATGCTCTCAAATGCGGCATCGAGGCACTCGACGAGGACTTCGACCTGCTTATTTGCGGCAAGATGGCGGTGGACGGCGATACCGCCCAGATTGGCCCCGAGCTTGCTGGCGCCTTCGAGATTCCCTGCGTGACCGATGTGAGCTGCGTGCAGAGCGCGGGCTTTACGACGTGCGGTGCGCTTTCGCTCGTTCACGGTTGCGACGCCGGCGAGGAGACGGTCTATCTGGAGATGCCG
>ENA-OOXA01001528-OOXA01001528.1-human-gut-metagenome-genome-assembly--contig:-NODE-1528-length-12764-cov-3.809033_pt1 | contig 12764 bp, 13 predicted proteins | sample MGYA00241581_ERZ501331 | MGnify/ENA primary metagenome ERZ501331 (study PRJEB25962, sample SAMEA2042982) | human gut metagenome | biome: human gut; feature: human-associated habitat; material: faeces...
TCGCGCGAAAGGGAGTCCAGAGGGTCGAAGACCCTTTGGTGGGGTCAAGGGGCGAAGCCCCTTGCGGCTTCTGGTCAAAAAAGAAAAATTTTTTTGCAAAAGCAGCAGGAATTTTCGAGGGAGCGTCGAAATATATAAACACAAGGACAGAGAAAGGACGTGATGCCGATGGCGCATCAGAATCAGCGGAAGCGCTGACAAGTGTCCATGTGCTTCCGCAGGAATTATCAACTGCGAAAGGAGCAACTGATTTTATGAAGTTGACGATTTATGCGAAGAATATGACGGTTTCTCCCCATGTGACCCGCCGCATTGAGAAAAAGACGGAGCGCATGGGCCGTTATCTCCTGCCCGATACGGAAATGCAGGTTCGGCTGAGCAAGGAACCCAAACGCGATATTCGCACCGTCGAAATCACTGTCCCTATGGGCAATGGCGTTATCCTCCGCTCGGAGGCCTCTGAGCCCGAAAACCTCTTCCTCGCCATTGATCAGGCGCTGGCGAAGATGGAACGTCAGATTCACCGCCACCGCTCGAAGCTCGGCAAGCGCATCCGCGACGATGCTTTCGCCAGCAATGAGCTGGAATTTATCGAGGATGAGGATGCCGCGGCGGAAGAGAGCGTGCCGGAAATCGTTCGCCGCAAGACCTTCCCCGTGCGTCCGATGTCTGTAGAGGACGCCGCTGTTCAGATGGAAATGCTGGGACACAGCTTCTTCGCGTTCGTCAACGCCGAAACCGAGGAAATCAACGTGTTGTATCAGCGCAAAGACGGAAAACTGGGCTTATTGGAGCCGGAAAACTGAGGAATCTCTGACTTATTCGGCAGTCATCTGGCGAATGTCTTTTCCGCCATCTGCTGCTTGACAAAATCTCGATTTACCTCCAGTAAACCTTCAATTTTGTCAATTGCATCTGACGAAAAATTCATCCACCATCTGACCACCTCATTTCATCAGAGCTTCCTAACAGCTCCCCGTGGGCGGTGCGAGCCGCCTGCCCAGTCCATGCTGTCTGAGCCTTGAAACATATAGGTCAACCCCGACAATTGCATAACGAAGAGCCTGCTGCAAGCGGATTGCGGCAGGCTTTTTTCGCGTGCAGGCGGATGATGCAGAAATGCAGACAAAAATTCGCCGAAATATGCAGAATCAGCAGGAAAATCGGTGCGCCATCGCGAATTTTTATGGAAACATGCCGCAAGGAGGTTGAACATGCAGCATTATCTTTTCGTTCATTTTCGGGAGAAAACATCCCCTGACGGCGAACAGGTGCACTTCGCCGTCAGCCGCGACGGATTCCACTGGCAGGCGCTCAACGGCGGACATCCCGTCCTCTGGGCATACTATGGCGACCGCGGCGTGCGCGATATGACCATTGTCCGCGACCACACATCCGGAAAATTCCACATTTTCGCGACTGACCTCAGCCTCTCCTACGGGATGCGCAACCAATATCAGCACTCATGGCGGAATATCGGGCTAAACGGCAGCAGAGATTTGGCGCATTGGGTGTCCGATGACCTCGTGCATTGGTCGGAGGAGGAAATGGTGCGCTTCGGCACGGACGACATGGGCTGCGTCTGGGCGCCTGACGTGATTTTTGACAGCGAACATGGCGAATATCTCGTGCACTGGTCGTCGAAGCATCGCTGCAACAACTTCGGAAATATGGCGATTTACGGCAGTCGGACAAAAGATTTCGTCCATTACAGCGAACCGGAATTGATTTACCGCAAGCCGGACAGCAGCATCATCGACTCCGCCATGTACGAGGAGAAGGGCAAATTCTACCTTTTTGTGAAAAGCAGCCCGAACCCGGACAACCTGCTGCTGCTCGTCAGCGACCATGTGAATGGAAAATTCGAGCGCGTGGAAGGCTTCGATGATTCGATGGGCGCGCAGACGAAGGGCATGTATGAAGCGCCGACCGCCGTCAAACTCGCCGACGGCCGCTGGTGCCTGTTTGCGGATTTCTACGGCGCGGGCTGCGCGGGGCAGGGGTACGTTCCGTTCGTGTCGGATGACCTGACGAAGGGCGTTTTCACCCGCGCAGATGAGGCTTTCCATTTTCCCTACGGCTTTAAGCACGGCACGATTCTGCCGATTACGGAGGAGGAGTACGAGCGGATGCTGGCGCGCGACTGGACAGACGTGCCGGACTTGCGGTAAACCCCTATATTTCGCCGGATTTTGACGAAAATCGGTTGACATGCCTCCCGCAAACTGCTATCATGGACACTGGCTGCGTATGGAAATGCGCAAACCGGGGAAAAATCAATCAGACAAATGGCGGGAATGCCCGCGGTTGAGGTGCTTTCATGTTAGACATCCAGCATTTGTCCTTTGCCGTCACGAATGAGGCGGCGGGAAAGGAAATCCTCCATGATATTACGCTGACGGTGGACAGCGGGCGTTTTGTGGTCATCACCGGGCCGAACGGCGGTGGAAAATCGACGCTGGCGAAGATGATTGCCGGTATCGAGAAGCCGACGGCAGGCAAAATTCTGCTCGACGGCACGGACATGACCGACCTGTCTATCACCGACCGCGCCAAACTCGGCGTCAGCTACGCCTTCCAGCAGCCCGTGCGCTTCAAGGGCATCACCGTGCTGGATTTGCTGCGGATTGCGTCGGGCAAGCGCCTGTCGGTCAGCGAAGCGTGCGCGATTTTGTCCGAAGTGGGGCTTTGCGCGCGGGATTATGTAAACCGTGAGGTAAACGGCAGCCTGTCCGGCGGCGAACTCAAGCGCATTGAGATTGCAACGGTGCTCACGCGCGGCACGCAGCTGTCCGTGTTTGACGAGCCGGAAGCGGGCATCGACCTGTGGAGCTTCCAGAACCTCATCAGCGTCTTTGAGCGGATGCGGCAGGTGCGCAGCGACCGCACCATCCTCGTCATCAGCCATCAGGAGCGCATTCTGAACATTGCGGATGAAATCATTGTGCTGGCGGAAGGGAAAATCGTCAGCCACGGCAGCCGCGCGGAAATTCTGCCGACGCTGCTGGGCACGCCGTCCGCCGTCAGCGCGTGCGCACAATTGGAAAAGACCACCGGGAAGGAGGGCAACTGCTGATGAGCGAGAAGATTACGGCTGTTCAGCGCAGACTTCTGGAAGAAGTGGCGGATTTGCACGGCGTGCCGGAGGGCGCGTACAACATCCGCGCGAATGGGCATTTGGCATCGCGCCAGACGACGGCGAACATCAGCATCGAGTCCAAGACGGATGTGTCCGGCATCGACATCCGCATCAAGCCCGGCACGGTCAACGAGAGCGTGCACATTCCGGTCGTGCTGAGCGAAAGCGGCTTGAAGGAAATGGTCTACAACGACTTCTACATCGGCGAGGGCAGCGACGTGCTGATTGTCGCGGGCTGCGGCATCGACAACTGCGGTTCGCAGGATTCCCAGCACGACGGCTTGCACCGCTTCTTTGTGGAGAAAAACGCGCACGTCCGCTACGTCGAGAAGCACTACGGTTCGGGCGACGGCACGGGCAAGCGCCTGCTGAATCCCGGAACGGAGGTGCATCTGGCGCAGGGCAGCAGCATGGAGATGGAAATGGTGCAGATTCGCGGCGTGGACAGCACCATCCGCACAACGACCGCGGAAGCGCTGTTGCGGAAGCGGAGCTGGGGATTCTGGCAGGCGGTCCGCACAACGCCCGCGGAGCTGGAAGCCGGTGCGCGCCTTGTCGTCCGCGAACGCCTGATGACCCATGGCGACCAGAAGGCGGAAAGCATCTACGTCGTGACGATGAAGGGCGCGGGCAGCAGCGCGGATGTCGTGAGCCGCTCGGTTGCCAAGGACAACTCGTGGCAGAAGTTCGACAGCCGCCTTGTCGGGCAGGCCGCCTGTTCCGGCCACACGGAGTGCGACGCGATTATCATGGATCACGCGAAAATTCTTGCCGTGCCGCAGCTCGAAGCGGACGACCTCGACGCCGCGCTGATTCACGAAGCCGCCATCGGCAAGATTGCGGGCGAGCAGATTATCAAGCTGATGACCCTTGGGCTGACCGAGCAGGAAGCGGAAGAGCAGATTATCAGCGGGTTCTTGAAGTGAAAATAAAGAACTGACAAGCGCATGCAGCTTGCCAGTTCTTTGTTATCTACAATCTTTACACCATGATTGATTGCGGATTTCGCCAGAACCCATTCTCCGAAAACCAAATTCACTCAAAGGTTTTTCTTTTCCACAATGAGGACAAATTCTGGTGGGTTCACTACCATTATAGCCGTGGGACTGAATAATGGGTTTGTCGCTGTTAGAAGAATTACCTTGTCTCCCAAACATAAAAATCCGTCCACCTTTCAAATTACTTAAATAGCATGGAGAAAATGTTGTTTTCCATGTCAGCAATGTTATAAAGAGTCGGCAAAACATTGAAAGTTTCTTCAAGGTTTCGACGGGCACTTTTCCAACCGCCGCCATCGGTTATCCAAACGAATTTAAATCCCTGGATTGCTTTTGATTCTTCCGCAATCATTTTATAGCTTCTTGCGGTTTCGTTCAGTTTGGAGCCACCAGTTGCATAGAAGTTTGTTTCAATGACATAGACACAGGAAGCAGACTTTACAACAAAATCCCAACGCTTTGTGGATGTTCCTTCTGCGGAAATAGCGGAAAGATCAATACCCCACCTGCGTTCAATTTCCGTTAAATACATTTCCTTGTAGTATTCGATGCCGACTTGCTTTAAATAGATTTCCACTAAGTCTTCCATCTGATGACCGCCACGATTTTTTCGTCCGTTGGAATCTAATCCGACCTCAACACCAGTAACGTAATCATATAGATTACTAATAATGTGATTTTGAAGCATATCGAAAAGTCCCGTATGTTGCATAAAATACTTATACTCTTCAACGGTCTGAACTTTCTTATCGAACTGATAGTTGAGAGCGCTATTTTTATCTTGACAGTAGATTTCATTATCACGAACTGCGAGTAGGATTGGAATGGCTTGGAGACACTCTGGGTATTTGGAAATGACAGCATCAAAATCTGTTTCAATGTTCTTAGAGCCTACAAGAGAATTGAGAATGCTGATTTCAATTTTCAGATGTTCAACATGTTCATAAATTTTTTCAAAATCGGTATAGTATTCATAACCGTTAATTGAAGCTCTGAACGTAGACAACCATTGGGAAAAATTTCGTGTATTCATTCGTTCTCCAACCTTTCTACTGATAAGTGCAAGTATTCTATATTGTTATCAATTCCAATATAGTTACGCTTCAAATGCTTGCAAGCAACACCTGTCGTAGATGAACCGCAAAAAGGGTCTAACACGACATTATTCTCGACCGTTGATGCCAACAAAATCCGCTCCAGTAAATAGACGGGCTTTTGTGTGGGATGCTTTCCAAAGCGTTTTTCTGAGAAGGGTGTTAACCCACCAGTCCAGACATCTTTCATTTGTTTTCCACCGTTTGTTTCTTTCATTAGTTCATAATTAAAGAAATGCCGCGCTCCTTTCTCTGCTTTCTGTGCCCAAAGTATTGTCTCTGTACTATGTGTGAAACAGCGGCAAGCCAGGTTGGGTGGCGGATTTGTTTTCTGCCAAGTTATGTTATTTATTATTTTGAATCCCTCCTGCTCAAGTGCCATACCGACAGAATAAATGTTGTGCATACTTCCGCTAATCCAAATAGTTCCGTTCAGTTTCAACACACGGTGACACAGTTTAATCCAACGTCTGTTAAAATTGTGCTTTTCATCAACACTTCCGATTCTATCCCAATCTCCTTTGTTGACAGAAACTACCTTTCCTGCTCTGCACGATATTCCGTCATTTGAAAGAAAGTAGGGGGGATCGGCGAATATCATATCTATCTTTTCTGGTAACATTTTTTCTAATGCTTCAAACGTATCTGAAAGGTATAGTGCTGCATTAGTATTACAGTAATAGGGGCGTAATCCTTCAAAAAATTTTCCCATATTAATAATTAGTTATTAAAACTTCCTTTCCTGTTCTTTTATCTGCATTTCTATTGATCATGCGCTTTACATCAAGCGACTGGATATTGTATTCATTATATAACGAACGCACTAAAGGAACATCATTATTTGATAACATCACTTTTGCACCGATTTTATCTAAGTGCTTATACAGAGCAGCCAGTCGTTCATGGTCTCTCAAGGAAAAACCACCAGCTGCGTAATCTGTAAAGGAGGCAGTAATACTTTCGGGAACATATGGACTATCAAAATAAACGAAATCTCCGGATTTTACTGGTTCACAGGCTTTTTCAAAATCATAGCATGTTATGGTAATATCATGCTTCTGCAAATATTTGGAAATGGCTCTGATGTTATTCTCATCAATGGACTTTCCATTAACTTTATTATTATAGGGGACGTTAAATAAGCCTTTATTATTGACACGGTATAGTCCGTTGAAACAATGCTTGTTAATCCATATCATAAGTGCAGCAGAATCAACATCGCAGTCACGATGTAAAATCTTTGCGTTATACTGTTCTCGAATTGAATAGTATAGTTCTTTTGTGCAAGGTACAGTATCCAGTTCGTTAACTTTTTTGATAACGCTATCGGCGGCAAGTTTTAATTGCGTATAGAGATTTACGAGTTGTTCATTTATATCGTTCACATACGCTTGTGCCGGAGAAATACCCAATAATACAGAGGCACCACCGATAAATGGTTCGTAGTAATTGTTAAAATCGGCAGGCATGCTATCTGCAATATATTCCAAAATCTGCGATTTTCCACCTGCCCATTTAAGAATAGGGGACATTTTTTTATCAAACATTTTATCAATGCTCCTCTTCTTTAAATATCCGCGCAGTGGATAGTAACACATGCTCGGAAATAGATACCCATATTTTATTATATCCCAACTTCGTTAATACTGCAATATAAAACTCCAAATTTCTTCCGTGGTGTTAGAGTAAAATCCCCCGTTTCCCTTGCCTTTTTGTCCCTTTTCGCCTATAATACAACCAGAAAATCACCTTTCCCGCCATCGGCAGGAAGAAAGGAAGCCATATGTCTGACCGCACATTCGCCACCCATCAAATCCGCCGCGCTATCCCTGTCCCGACGCTGTGGGATTTTGCTGCCCTCGACACCACCGCACCCGTCCCCGCACGGCTGCCCGTCCCCAGCGCATGGGAGCTTGTCCCTGCGCTCCACAACTACCGCGGGCGCGCGCACTACACGACCCGCATTCGCTGCGGGGGCAATATCCGCCTGTCCTTCGGCGGCGTGTCCTTCCGCGCACGCGTCCTGCTGGATGGCAATGAAATCGCCCGGCACTACGGCGCGTTCACCGCGTTTGAGACAGTCGTGCGCCGCCTGCCCGACGGCGAACATGCGCTGACCGTCGAGGTGGACAACCGTTTCGGGGAGGATTCCGCCCTGCATGTTCCGAATGACTACTATTCTTATGGCGGCATCACGCGCCCGGTCGTCATTGAGCAGCTGCCTGACGTGTTTGTGGAGCGCGTCGGCATCACGACGAAGCGCGCGGCGGACGGCTGGACGGCGGATATTTCCGCAAACATCCGCAATCTGGCGGATGAAGACGCATCGGCGGATGTCACCCTCACCCTTGCAGGGCAGACGTTCACCCAAACCGCGCACATCCCGGCGGACAGCACCGCCATCATCCGCATTCCCGATGCGCATTATGCGGATGTGACCGCGTGGACGCCTGACACGCCCGCACTTTACGCCCTCCGCGCTGAAATCCGCGAAGGAAATCAAGTGCTGGATGATCTCATTGACCGCGTCGGCTTCCGCGAAATCAGCATTTCCGGAATGGATTTGCTGCTCAACGGCGAGAAGCTCCGCCTGATGGGCTTCAACCGCCACGAGGAGTACGGCGCGTTCGGCTGCGCGGTGCCGCTGCAGGCGATGGCGCAGGACATCCTGATGATGAAGGACATGGGCTGCAACTGCGTCCGCACCTGCCACTACCCCAATGACCCACGATTCCTCGACCTCTGCGATGAAATGGGGCTGCTGGTGTGGGAGGAGGCGCACGCGCGCGGCTTGCAGGAAGAGCAAATGCGCAACCCGAACTTCATGCCGCAGACAAGGCAGTGCGTGCACGAAATGGTTGCCCAGCACCGCAATCACCCGTCCATTTTCATCTGGGGATGCCTGAACGAATGCGCGGACAACTGCGATTACGGCGCGGACTGCTATCGCGAAGTCTATGCGCTCCTGCACGACTTGGACGCGTCCCGCCCGATGACCGCCGCGCTCTTGGAGCGCCCCGGCAGCCGCGTCTATGGCGACAGCGACGTGGTGAGCGTGAACATCTATCCGCAGTGGTACCACAACACGCCCGTGGCGGAGAGTCTGGCGCAGAAACTCAAGGAAATCCGCGAACACGGCGGGGCGGGGAAGCCCGTCATCATCAGCGAAATCGGCGCGGGCGGCATTTACGGCTACCATGACCCGCTGGGCGAATCGAAGTGGTCGGAGGAGCGGCAGTGCACAATTCTGCGCGATCAGGTGGAGGCAGTGCTTAAGAACCCGGCGTGCAGCGGCGTGTTCCTGTGGCAGTTCGCGGATTGCCGCGTGACGGAGGAATGGGCGATGCACCGCCCGAAGACGCACAACAACAAGGGCGTGGTGGACGAGTATCGGAGACCGAAGATGAGCTACGCGGTGGTGAAGGAGCTGTTCACCAAGCATCGAGCATAAAATCCTGCAAAAAATTTGCCCCATCCCGAAAAAACAGTTGAAAAACAGGCGTACTTGTGGTATAATCAGCAAGACTACGCACCTTTGTCCTGCGGTCCTTGTGCTGCGGATGCAGTGAGTCGCCGCGAAGGGGCAGAGGGTGGTTGAAGGCATAGCCCGCAATCAAGCGAGGCAGCCCGAAAAACAAGGAGGAAAACAACTATGGCAGTCATTTCCATGAAGCAGCTCCTCGAAGCTGGCGTCCACTTTGGTCATCAGACCCGCCGCTGGAACCCGAAGATGGCGCAGTACATCTTCACCGAGCGCAACGGCATCTACATCATCGACCTGCAGAAGACCGTCCGCAAGATCGACGAAGCGTACGCGTTCGTCCGCGACACCGCCATGCAGGGCAAGACGATCCTGTTCGTCGGCACGAAGAAGCAGGCGCAGGAATCCATCGAGTCCGAAGCGAAGCGCTGCAACATGTACTATGTCAACAACCGCTGGCTGGGCGGCATGCTGACCAACTTCCGCACCATCCAGACCCGTATCCGCCGCCTGAACGACATCGACAAGATGGAGCAGTCCGGCCAGTTCGACCTGCTGCCCAAGAAGGAAGTCATCCAGCTGAAGGCGGAGCGCGAAAAGCTTGAGCAGAACATCGGCGGCATCCGCGAAATGAAGAAGCTGCCCGGCGCGCTGTTCGTTGTTGACCCGCGCAAGGAACACATCGCTGTGACCGAAGCCCGCATCCTGAACATCCCGATCGTTGCGATCGTTGACACCAACTGCGACCCGGACGAAATCGACTACGTCATCCCCGGCAACGACGACGCCATCCGCGCGGTCAAGCTGATCGCTGGCAAGATGGCTGACGCTGTGCTGGAAGGCAAGCAGGGCGAGCAGTCCGCTGAAGAAGCACCCGTGGAAAAGACCGAGGCGTAATCCCTCGCAAACCCGTTTCAACATCGAAAAAGATTTGGAGGATGAACCTTATGGCGAATATCACTGCTGCTCTGGTCAAGGAGCTCCGCGAGCGTACCAACGCGGGCATGATGGACTGCAAGAAGGCGCTTGTTGAATCCGACGGCGACATGGACAAGGCCATTGACTGGCTGCGCGAAAAGGGACTTGCGCAGGCCGCCAAGAAGGCTGGCCGTATCGCGGCGGAAGGCGCTGTCGTGGCGTACATGACGCCCTGCGGCTGCACCGGCGCGCTGGTGGAAGTCAACTGCGAAACCGACTTCGTTGCCAACACCGACAACTTCAAGAATTTCGCGAACGCTGTTGCGAAGCACGTCGCGCTGGCGAACCCGGCTGACCTCGACGAGCTGATGAAGCAGAAGTTCGTTGACGACGAGTCCAAGACCATCGAAGACATGGTTTCTGACGCGACCGTCGCCATCGGCGAGAAGATCACCGTCCGCCGTTTCGCCCGCTATGAGACCGAAGGCGTTGTGTCTTCCTACATCCACATGGGCGGCAAGGTCGGCGTTATGGTCGAAGTTGCGACCGATGAAGTCGGCAAGAATTCCGACCTTGTGAAGGAATTTGCCCACGACGTGTGCCTGCAGATTGCGGCTGCTAAGCCGGAAGCTGTCCGCCGCGAAGAAGTGGACGCCGACAAGCTGGCGAAGGAAGCCGAAATTCAGCGCGCGAAGGCGATTGAATCCGGCAAGCCCGAAAAGATCGTTGACCGCATCGTCGCGGGTCAGATCGAAAAGTACTACAAGGAAGTGTGCCTGCTTGACCAGCAGTTCGTCAAGGATGGCGACAAGACCATCACCTCTCTGATGAACGAAACCGCCAAGGCGGCTGGCACCACGCTGGACATCGTGCGCTACGTCCGCTTCGAGCGCGGCGAAGGCATCGAGAAGCGCAAGGACGACCTCGCGGCGGAAATCGCTGCGATGAAGAAGGCGTAATTGCGTCTCCATCCGCATAAATATGGGGAGACTGCGGGAGAAATTCCTGCGGTCTTCCTTTTTTCTATCCTATTTTCTGCATTCATTATTGCCTTGTTTCCCTGCACCCTCTTGCCAAAAAGCGTTTGAAGGAGTAAAATAGAACGTGGGAAAAATGCCGAACGCGGCGACCTTTGCCGCTTGAGGGATGACAACTGAGGAGGAAATTTCATGGCTGTCTACAAACGTGTACTGCTCAAACTCTCCGGCGAGGCGCTGAAAACGGGCAGCGACCTGTTTGATTTCGATCAGGTGCATCGTGCCGCCGCCGTCATCCGCAAAATGGCGGATATGGGCACGCAGATTGGCATTGTCATCGGCGCGGGGAATATCTGGCGCGGCCGTCAGGGCCCGGCGGCGAACATGGACGCCGTTACCGCTGACCAGATGGGGATGCTCGGCACGGTTATCAACTGCCTGTGCATGGCGGACGCGCTGCGTCAGGCGGGCGTGGATGCCGTGGTGATGTCCGCCGTGGACATGAACCGCTTCTGCGAGCCGTTCAACGCCATGACCGCGCGGCGCTATTTGTCCGAAGGGCGCGTGGTGCTGTTCGCGGCAGGGTCGGGCAATCCGTTCTTCTCCACCGACACGGCGGTCGCGCTGCGGGCAATCGAAATGCAGGTGGATGCCATCCTGATGGCGAAGAACATCGACGGTGTGTACACCGCTGACCCGCACAAAGACCCGAACGCAACGCTGATTAAGGACATTACCTATCAGGAGGCGCTGCAGAAGGGCTTGAAGGTGATGGATGCGGCGGCGTTTGCGCTGTGCGCGGAGAATCATGTGCCGATGGTGCGCGTGTTTGGGCTGGATGTGCCGGAGAATTTGATTTCGGTGCTGGAAGGCAGCGATATGGGGACGTTCGTTCATCCGTAAGGATTTCGCTCCTGCGGGAGCGACAAGGGGGCTTTGCGATCGCCCCCTTGACCCCTTCGCCCGTCGCCCTAACCCAACAGTGCATTTATGCTTCTTGGGGAAACGGCGATAATGTGACTATTCTGTGGATAAACACGCGGAAACTGTATGAGAGTGTGACCAACTCAATCGCGAAAAGGGTGTCGAGAGGGTCGAAGACCCTTCGCGGGTGCAGGGCAGCGCCCTGCCGGAGTCCAGAGGCAGAGCCTCTGGGGTCTCCCCATCCCCGTAAAAAAACTACTTGCCTTTTGAGAGAAAAAACAGTACAATAGAAATGGAATTTGTCCCCCGAAAAAAGGAGGTTATGAAACATGACTGTGAAGGAAATTCTGGATGCTTCCAAGGAGAAGATGTCCAAGAGCGTCGCCGTGTATCAGAACGAAATGACGAGTCTGCGTGCGGGCCGTGCGAATCCGCGCCTGCTGGACCGCATCATGGTGGATTACTACGGCACGCCCACGCCCCTGCCGCAGATTGGCAACATCAACGTGCCGGAAGCGCGCATGATCGTCATCAAGCCGTGGGAAAAGAAGATGATTTCCGCGATTGAGAAGGCGATTCAGAAGAGCGATTTGGGGCTGAACCCGACCAACGACGGCGAAGTGGTTCGTCTGGTTTTCCCGGATTTGAACGAAGAGCGCCGCAAGGAACTGACGAAGATGGCGCGCAAGAGCGCTGAGGGTGCGAAGGTGGCTGTGCGCTCCATCCGCCGCGACGCCGTGGAACAGATTAAGAAGCACAAGAAGGATTCCCTCATCACCGAGGACGAGCAGCGCAAGGCAGAGGATGATGCCCAGAAGATTACCGACAAGGCGATCAAGGACATTGACGGCATTTGCGCGGCGAAGGAAAAGGAAATCATGGAGGTCTAATCCCTCGATGGTGAACATGCCGAATGTGCTGGGGATGCGCCTTGAGGACGCATTGGCGGAATGCAGGGCGCAGGGCGTAGAGCCGGAAATCGTGATGACGCTGCCGCCGAAAGGGCGTGAGCAGGGGACGATTCGGGTCATCCGCGCAAAAGAAGGCGTCCTGACGGTCAGCCGCTTTGAGGACGAACTGTCCCCCGTAGTGCAATGAAATCAAGGCGATGCGCGGCCTTCCCGGCGGAAGTCTGCGCATTTCCTTTTAGTATCCTATTTCCAGATTCACCTGCGCCAGCAGCTTGCGCCTTTTCCCTTCTGGCGTCCGTTCATTCCACTTAGCGTAGCGCTG
>ENA-OOXA01001531-OOXA01001531.1-human-gut-metagenome-genome-assembly--contig:-NODE-1531-length-12741-cov-2.167350_pt1 | contig 12741 bp, 9 predicted proteins | sample MGYA00241581_ERZ501331 | MGnify/ENA primary metagenome ERZ501331 (study PRJEB25962, sample SAMEA2042982) | human gut metagenome | biome: human gut; feature: human-associated habitat; material: faeces...
GGCTGCCATGGAAATGACAACAACACCTGCGAGTACACGGTTGTTACGGGCCGGCGGAATGATGATCGCCAGAAACATACCATAAAGTGCGACACTTAATGCACTGACAACACGAGCCGGTAATATATTACCGGACAGGATTCCAAGAAATGTACCGAATACCCATCCGAATACAGAGATAAATATAACCCCGTAAGAATAAAACGGACTCAGTTTTCCACCCTTGCAAACTGTGACGCCGAAGATCTCATCGGTCACACCGTAAGCAATGAGAAAACGGTGGAACAGCGGCGCTTCCGGATCAATCTTCTGCGAAAGCGCACAGGACATCAGACAGTATCTTAAGTTGATGATAAGCTGTGTGATGGCCATCTCTATATAAGAAGCGGTCGATGCGATCAGTGACAGCCCTGCAAACTGCCCGGCACTGGTCACATTGGTAAGAGAGATCAGAACCGCATCAAAGATCGAAATTCCGACTTTTTTTGCCATGATCCCAAATGTAAATGAAACCGCTATGTATCCAAGACAGATCGGTATTCCGTCCTTGAAACCGGCGGTGAAATATTGTCTTCTGGTCATAATAAATTCCCCAATCTTATGTATAGTTTCTGTAAATAACGAGAATATTATAAGCTCTCTGATTGGTTGCGTCAATGATGTGAAAAGTGGAAGATGGGAGAGATTGAGAACAAAGATAACAGTATACTATGTAAACGAATAAAAAAATGAATAGAAATAATTCAAAATAGCTGCCGAATTAGTGGAAAACATATAAAACATACAAAACCTATTGACAAGGTAGGGTAAAAGCAGTATCATACGCATATCGAATCTGAGATACGAAAAATACACATAGATGGAGTGATGAGTATGATAAAAGTAGAACACGCAAACAAAACCTTTTCCGGAAAATACGGTAAGGTACATGCCTTGCAGGATGTAAGCATCCATGTAGAAAAGGGAGACATTTACGGAATCATCGGATTCTCCGGAGCCGGTAAATCCACATTGATTCGTCTTGTAAATGGACTTGAAACACTGGATAGCGGAACTGTAACGGTTCATGGAGAAGAACTTGGAAGTCTGAAGAAACCGCAGCTTCGTAAATTAAGAAGAAAAATTGGAATGGTATTCCAGCAGTTCAACCTTCTGGAATCCAAAACAGTTTATCATAATATAGCATTGCCGCTGATTCTTGAGAAAGTACCGAAGGCTGAGATTGACAAGAAAGTCAAAGAAGTTCTTCAGTTTGTAGAACTGGAAGACAAGAAAGACGTGTATGTCAGCCAGCTTTCCGGTGGACAGAAACAGAGAGTCGGAATTGCAAGAGCATTGACAACAACACCGGATATCCTGCTTTGTGATGAGGCAACCAGTGCCTTGGATCCACAGACAACAGAGGCAATTCTGAAACTGCTTAAGAAGATTAATCGTGAGATGGGGGTTACAATCCTTCTGATCACACATCAGATGCAGGTGGTTCAGATGATCTGTAATAAAGTAGCAGTCATGGAGAAAGGTCAGGTAGTCGAGGCAGGAAGTGTACTGGATGTATTCGGAAAACCGCAGGCACCAGTTACAAAGAGATTTGTTCAGACTGTTGTGAATGATCAGATCCCTGAAAGCATCATAAGTCTTGTAAAAGAGCAGAAAGAACATTTCCGTGTAGAACGACTGAAATTTATCGGAAGCAGCGTAAAACGCCCGGTTATCTCAGATATTTGTCATGTAGAAGGAATTGTAGTAAATATCTTAGGAGCAACCGTTCAAGAACTTCAGGACAACATAATGTGTGTGTTCATTTTACAGTTGCTAGGATCTGAAGAGAAGATTCTGAAAGCAGAGAAACAGATTGACGAAAACGGAGTAATCAGAGAAAGGGTAGAGGTGATTTAATGGATCAGCAGTATTTTGGAGTTTCACTGGAGAAATTACTGACTAGTGGAGGACAGACTTTATATATGGTGGCATGGTCATTGATCATCGGAACCATCATAGGAATCATTCTGGCATTGATCCTTGTGCTTTGCCACAAGGGCGGACTTGCAGAGAATCGGATTCTCTACAATATCGTAAGTATCTACATTAACATTGTAAGAAGCATTCCATTTGTAATCCTTCTTGTAGCAATCATGCCACTGACAAGAACAATTGTTGGAACTACGATTGGAAGTACGGCATCATTGGTACCACTTGTTATTTACATCAGTCCATATCTGGCACGATTGATGGAGAACAGTTTGTTGGAAATTAATCCGGGTATTCTGGAAGCAGCAGAAGCGATGGGAGCTACAACATGGCAGACTATTCGTTACTTCCTTCTTCCTGAGACACTGGGATCTATTGTTCTGGCACTGACAACTGGTACAATCGGACTTCTCGGAGCATCTGCGATGGCAGGATATGTAGGTGGAGGCGGTGTCGGAGATTTGGCACTGACTTATGGATACCAGAGAATGAACACACCACTGATGATTTTCACAGTTGTAGTACTGGTTATCTTTGTACAGATCCTTCAGTTTGCGGGAAATACAATTTCAAGAAAATTAAGACAGCATAAATAAATATCAGAGTTCTGTAAGAAACAAAAAAAACAGGACAACAAGCCTGGTAATAATAGTTGTGAGTGTTTACAGTCGCTGTGTAACGACAGCCGGACATGAGATAGATAAAAAGAATAGGGAGATTTAGATTATGAAAATGAAAAAATTTATTGCAAGTGTATTAGTAGCGGCAACAGCATTTGGTCTTGTGGCATGCGGAAACTCAGGAACAGGCGATTCAGCAAAGAGTGATTCATCAGCAAAAAGCACAGATAAGAAGGAAATCGTCTATGGAAAATCTCAGGGACCATATACAGAGCTTTTTGAAGATGCCATTGTTCCGATTCTTGAAAAAGAGGGATACACAGTAAAGGGCGTTGATCTTTCTGATCTTCAGACAGCAGACGTTGCATTAAATGACGGAGATGTTGATGTTAACGTTGAGCAGCATACAGCTTACATGGAAAATTTCAACAAGAGTTATAACGGAGATCTGGTAGCAATCAGCCCGATCCCGACAGTTCCGGCAGGTGTATATTCTGATAAATATGATTCGATCGACGATATTCCGAACGGTGCAAAAGTGGCAGTTCCAAACGATGCATCTAACACAGCACGGTGTTATCTGATGCTTCAGAAGATCGGCTGGATCAAACTGGATGAGAGTGCAGATCCATCCGCAATAACACAGGATGATATCACTGAGAACCCACATAACATTAAGTTTACAGAGATGAACAGTATGACAATCCCGGCTACAATGGCTGATTTTGATTATGTAGCAATTACAGGAAGTGTTGTATACAATGCAGGAATCGATGCTTCTACAGCACTTGCGAACGAAGATATCCAAGATTATCTTGTACTTCAGGTTGTAGTAAAAAAAGAGAACAAAGATGCAGCATGGGCACAGGCAATCGTAGATGCATATCATTCTGATGAATTCAAAGAGTATATGAAAAAAAATAATGATGGATTATGGTGGATCCCAGAAGAACTTCAGTAAGTGGTTCTGAGCGGAGTTAAAGAAAGCGAGGTAGAAGCCATGGATCAGACGGAAAAGTTAATTATAGATATAATTGATCAACATAGAGATGAAATTATTGAGTTTGCAAGAGATATTTATACACATGCGGAACTTGGATATAAAGAATTCCGTACCTCACAGAAATTTGTAAATAAGATGAAAGAACTGGGACTTCACACAGAAACAGGATTTGCCATCACAGGTGTAAAAGCATACCTGAATGAAGAGAAGAAGGAGAATGCAAGTCTTGCACTTTTAGGAGAGTTGGATGCTCTGAGAATCCCGGAACATGCCTATGTAAATCCTGAAACAGATGCGGCTCACTGCTGTGGACATCATGCACAGATGGCAGGCATATTTGGTGCGGCACTTGCACTTACAGTACCTGAGATTGCAGAAAAACTGGGTGGACAGGTAGTATTTTTTGCCACACCTGCAGAAGAGTATGGTGAGATTGAATTTAAGAATCAGCTGCGTGAGCAGGGCAAGATTCGCTATGGAGGTGGAAAATGTGAATTGATCCGTACAGGAGCGTTTGATGATATTGACCTCTGCCTGGCGCATCATATTCAGCCGGGAGATGAAATTCAAGTCGGAAGCGGAACAGGAAATGGCTTTGTATCAAAAGTAATCCGCTATTTAGGAAAAGCAGCTCATGCAGCCGGAGCACCTGACAAGGGAGTGAATGCACTTTCTGCAGCTTCTCTTGGCCTTCAGGCATTAGGGCTCAACCGTGAGACTTTTCGTGACGAAGACTGCGTCCGTGTTCATCCGATCATTACGAAAGGTGGAAATCTGGTTAATGTTATTCCGGATGAAATTGTGATCGAGACACTGGTAAGAGCGAAAACAATTGAAGCATTTACGGATGCGGCAAAGAAAACAGATCGTTCTTTTCAGGCAGGTGCAGTGGCGATGGGAGCAAAAGTAGAGATTACTACACTGCCGGGATACCTTCCGACACTTGCAGAACAGGCTTTGCCGGAGTTGAAGAGAGCTGCAGAACTTGCAGCACCGGAAGTACCTGTAAGAGAGGCTGCGGGACATTCCGGCGGTTCTACAGATGTAGGTGATGTGCAGCATCTGATGCCTGTTTATACATTCAATACAGGCGGTGTAAAAGGCGGACTTCATCAGATTAACTTTGAAGTGACGAATGAAGAAGAGGCTTATATTGATACAGCGAAAATGTTTGCATTGGCAGCATATGGATTGCTGAAAGAGAAAGCTGCAAGAAGTAAAGAACTGGTTAAAAATTACAAACCGGTATTCAAAGATTCTGCAGAATATACAAAATTTATGGAGCAGTTTGATTCTAAGGAAGTACTTGATTGATAGTTAAGGAATTTAGTTGTGTAAGGAACAATGCGGGAGATTATGAAGAAAATTACAATTTCATAATCTCCTGCGTTTTGTATGTTTACAGTCCTCAGGTCAATCGGATAATCTCTCGTCATGGCACTTCAGATATGTAATTGTGGAGAGCACGAAATATAGATCATTAAAAATCGTTGCAAATCATTTGCAACGATTCTATTATATAAAATAAAGAAACTGCTTAAAGCTATGAAACATGAGGTATACGAAAGACAGGAGGAATGAATAATGTATACACCTGCAAAAGAACGATACAATATCATGGAATATAACCGCTGTGGAAGAAGCGGATTACTGCTTCCCAAGATTTCGCTTGGCTTATGGCATAATTTTGGGGATGCATCTGATTATGAAAATATGAGGCAGCTTTGCTTCACAGCATTTGATAATGGTATCACACAGTTTGATCTTGCCAATAATTACGGTCCGGCTTACGGAAGTGCGGAGAAAAATTTCGGCAGAATATTAAAAGAAGATCTGATGCCATATCGTGATGAACTGATCATTACGACAAAGGCCGGATTTGATATGTGGGAAGGCCCTTACGGCAACTGGGGCAGCCGCAAATATCTGCTGGCGAGCCTGGATCAGAGCCTGAAACGTATGGGACTGGATTATGTGGATATTTTCTATCATCACAGAATGGATCCGGAGACACCGCTTGAGGAGACAATGGGAGCTCTGGCAACAGCTGTTTGTCAGGGAAAGGCACTCTATGTAGGACTTTCAAATTATGATGGAGAGACTTTGGAACAGGCAGCAGCGATCCTGAAAGATCTGAAATGCCCGTTTGTGATCAATCAGAACTGTTATTCTATATTTGACAGAACAGTAGAAAAGAATGGATTAAAGGATATGACCGGCAATCTGAAAAAAGGACTCATTACATTCAGTCCTCTGGCACAGGGACAGTTGACGGACCGTTATCTCAATGGGATCCCGGAAGACAGCCGTATTCGAAAGGACGGAAGATTTTTGAAAGAAAGTGTGCTTACAAAAGAGCGTATGGAACAGATCCACAAGTTAAATGAACTGGCAGCTCAGCGAGATGAAAAGCTTGCGGATATGGCACTTGCCTGGCTTCTTCAGAAAAAAGAAGTTACCAGTGTCCTGATCGGTGCATCAAAAACGCAGCAGATCCTGGATAATATAAAAGCAATACACAGTGCGCCATTTACAGAGGAAGAATTGCAGAAGATTGATGAGTACAGTCTGTAGTCCTTGACATCCCGCCCGCTTATATGCTACGATTTAAATTACGAGTGGATATATGACAAACGCAGTGATGAAGAGAGTATGTAACAGGAAATCTTACAGAGAATCCCGTGAACTGCCGGTGAGGATGCCGCAGTGTGCTGCTGAGAGGGATAGGTGGAACGTTACAGAAGATGGCTTACTGAGCGGTGTGGATGAGCATTGATAAAGATAGATAAAGATGTAAGTTCACGAAGGGCTCCGCCCTTTACAGCGGTGAGGTGGAGTGAACAGCTTCACCCGCAGAGACTATCAGTTGCGAGACTGGCAGTGAATGGAAGTGGTAACACGGATTTTCGTCTTCCCTGAGATTTATGAATTGTAACAGAAGTTATGAGGAGTGAATTCAGGGAAGATTTTTTGTTTATATAGAAAAGAAATCTGTTGGCAGCCAAAGCCTGCAGGCAGCAGGTTATGTAGATATTCAGATTCTGCGAAGGAAATATATCCGGTAAACATAAAAGGAGAGAAAAAGACATGTGTGAAAAATGTAATAAAGGAAAATATTATATTACAACAGCAATCGCTTATGCATCAGGCAAACCGCACATCGGTAACACATACGAGATCGTGCTGGCAGATGCCATCGCAAGATATAAAAGAAGTCAGGGATACGATGTATTCTTCCAGACAGGAACAGACGAACATGGACAGAAGATTGAGCTGAAAGCAGACGAAGCAGGTGTTACACCAAAGGAATTCGTTGACAATGCATCATGCGAGATCAAGAAGATCTGGGATCTGATGAACACTTCTTATGACAAATTCATCCGTACAACAGACGAAGATCATGAAGCACAGGTTAAGAAGATTTTCAAAAAATTGTACGATCAGGGAGATATTTACAAAGGAGCTTACGAAGGAATGTACTGTACTCCGTGTGAGTCTTTCTGGACAGAGTCTCAGTTAGTAGACGGCAAATGCCCGGACTGCGGACGTGAGTGTAAGCCTGCAAAAGAAGAAGCATATTTCTTCAAGATGAGCAAATACGCAGACAGACTGATCAACTACATCAATGAGCATCCAGAGTTCATTCAGCCTGTATCCCGTAAAAATGAGATGATGAACAACTTCCTGCTTCCGGGACTTCAGGATCTGTGTGTATCCAGAACATCCTTCAAGTGGGGAATCCCGGTAGACTTCGATCTAAAACATATCGTATACGTATGGCTTGATGCGCTGACCAACTATATCACAGGAATCGGATATGACTGTGACGGCAACAGCACAGAGCTGTTCAACAAGAACTGGCCTGCAGACCTTCATCTGATCGGAAAAGATATCATCCGTTTCCACACGATTTACTGGCCAATCTTCCTGATGGCACTGGATCTTCCACTTCCAAAACAAGTATTTGGACATCCATGGCTTCTGCAGGGCGATGGTAAGATGAGTAAATCCAAGGGAAATGTATTGTATGCTGATGAATTGGTAGATTTCTTCGGAGTTGACGCAGTACGTTACTTCGTACTTCATGAGATGCCATTTGAGAATGACGGAGTTATTTCCTGGGAGCTTATGGTAGAGCGTATGAATTCCGATCTGGCAAATACACTTGGAAATCTGGTCAACAGAACCATTTCTATGACAAATAAATACTTTGGCGGAACGGTGACGAATAAAGGTGTTGCTGAGACAGAAGAAGACAAAGCAGTTGATGCGGATCTGAAAGCAATCACAGAGGATACGCCAAAAAGAGTGGAAGCTAAGATGGACGAGCTGCGTGTGGCAGATGCGATCACAGAGATTTTCGTACTCTTCAAACGCTGCAACAAATACATCGACGAGACAATGCCGTGGGCACTTGCAAAAGAAGAGGCTAAGAAAGACCGTCTGGAGACAGTGCTCTATAATCTGATCGAGAGCATCAAAACAGGCGCAAGACTTCTGGAATCCTTCATGCCAGAAACATCTGAGAAGATTCTTGCACAACTTGGTGACGGAAAAGTGACAGAAAAGCCGGAAATTCTTTTCGCAAGATTAGACGTAGAAGAAGTAATGAAGAAAGTAGAAGAACTTCACCCACAGATGACAGCAAAAGAGAAAGAGAATCAGGCAGATGGTGAAGAAGAGACAGTAATCGATATTGATGCAAAACCAGAAATTACATTTGACGACTTCGGAAAAATGCAGTTTCAGGTAGGTGAGATCATTTCATGCGAGGCAGTCCCGAAATCTAAGAAATTACTGTGCTCACAGGTAAAAATCGGAAGTCAGGTAAAACAGATTGTATCCGGAATCCGCAAACACTATACACCAGAAGAAATGGTCGGCAAGAAAGTTATGGTACTTGTGAACCTGAAGCCGGCAAAACTTGCAGGAGTACTTTCAGAAGGAATGCTTCTGTGCGCAGAAGATGCAGAAGGAAATCTGGCCCTGATGACACCGGAAAAAGCAATGCCGGCAGGAGCAGAGATTTGCTAATATACAGAGCTTAAAAATTTTGTGTACGATGAAGCACAATTCAAAAAGGGACAGGTTAACAATCGCTGTAAGAAGCGGAAAAAGGCAGTTTAAATAATTAAACAATTTAATTGGGGACGGGGTTTTTTTGAAAAAACCCCGTCCCCAAAGGAGGAAATATGAGTAAGATTAGAATTGGTATTGTAGGTTATGGTAATATTGGTCGTGGCGTTGAGCAGGCAATTAAGAGAAATGAGGACATGGAGTTGGCGGCAGTTTTTACAAGAAGAGATCCTGCGTCTGTCAAAGTTGCGACTGAGGGTGCGAAAGTAGTGCACATGGATGATATGTTATCTATGAAGGGTGACGTGGATGTAATGGTTCTGTGCGGTGGTTCTGCAACGGATCTTCCGGTCATGGGTCCAGAGATTGCAGCGAATTTTAACACAATTGACAGTTTTGATACACATGCCAAGATCCCAGAGTATTTTGCAAATGTGGACAAAGCTGCAAAAGAGGGAAATAATATCAGTATTATTTCTGTTGGCTGGGATCCGGGAATGTTCTCTTTGAACCGTCTCTATGCGGAGTCTATTCTTGTCCAGGGAAGCACATATACATTCTGGGGCAAGGGTGTAAGCCAGGGACATTCTGATGCTATCCGCCGTATCCCGGGTGTGAAGAATGCGATCCAGTATACAGTTCCTGTTGACGAGGCTGTTGATCAGGTGAGAAGTGGAAGTGAGCCAAAGCTGACTACAAGAGACAAACATACGCGTGAGTGCTATGTCGTAGCGCAAGAGGGTGCCAACAAAGCTGAGATTGAAAATGCGATCAAGACTATGCCGAATTATTTTGATGAATACAACACGACCGTTCATTTTATTTCTGAGGAAGAGCTGAAGAGAGACCACAGCAAGATGCCTCATGGTGGATTCGTGATCCGCACAGGTGAAACTGGAGAAGAGGGCAACAAGCATGTGATTGAGTATTCTCTGAAGCTGGATTCTAATCCAGAGTTCACAGCGAGCGTTCTGATTGCTTATGCAAGAGCAGCTTACCGCCTGAATCAGAAGGGCGAGAACGGAGCAAGAAGTGTATTTGATATTGCGCCTGCATTGTTATCTATGAAGACACCAGAGCAGCTCAGAAAAGAGATTCTGTAATATGATTATCGATACACATGGACATTACGATGACGAACAGTTCGATGTGGACCGGGAAATGTTGCTGACGAACTTAAAGGAGCGTGGGCTGAAAGCAATTGTGACGGTGGGTGCTTCTATGCAGACAAGTGAAAATGCACTTGCGCTGGCACATCAGTATCCGGCAGTTTATGCGGCTGTCGGTGTCCATCCGGACGAGGTCGGCGAGTTGAACGATGATGCGCTGGCGCGTCTGGAGGAAATGTGTCACGTTCCGAAGGTGGTTGCTGTCGGTGAGATTGGTCTTGATTACCACTGGGATGTGGAGCCGAGAGAGGTTCAACAGAAGTGGTTCATCAGACAGCTTGATCTGGCGAGAAAGGTCGGGCTTCCGGTAAATATCCACAGTCGTGATGCGTCGGAAGATACATTTCTTATTATAAAGGAGCACGCATCGGATCTGACCGGAATTATCCACTGTTTTTCCGGTTCAAAAGAGCTGGCAGCTGAGTATGTGAAACTGGGATATTATATCGGAGTCGGTGGTGTCGTCACTTTTAAAAATGGAAAGAAACTAAAAAGTGTCGTGGAAGCAATACCACTGACATCGATTGTACTGGAAACGGATTGCCCGTACCTGGCACCGGAGCCGAACCGCGGCAAGCGAAATGAATCTGCATATATCCAGTATGTGGCAGAGGAGATCGCCCGGCTGAAAGGAATTGCTGTGGAGGAGGTTCTTGCACAGACTGAGATAAATGCGAAGCAGGTATATCAGCTGCGGGCAGTATCATAAATTAAAAATATGTGAAGTGATATGTCGGAAATTTCATACAATCTTAATAACATTTTTTATCGACATAGTGTATAATATCTTTAATGGCAACAGTGCCGGTACGAGGAGGATAATCCTTCCAGTACCGGCACTTGAGCCAAATGAACATAAATTGCTGTTTGTTCATCTGGCTTATGGTTTGATGGAATGAAGGAGTAATAGAAGGAAGTATGAGTAAACCAACACTTGGAAATCCACAAAATACAATTGAAATATTGCAAAAGTATCATTTTAATTTTCAGAAGAAATTCGGACAGAATTTCCTGATTGACACGCATGTGCTTGAGAAGATCATCAGTGCGGCCGGAATTACAAAAGATGACATGGTTCTGGAGATTGGACCGGGAATCGGAACCATGACCCAATATCTGGCTGAGGCAGCAGGAAAGGTAGCTGCCGTGGAGATTGATAAGAATCTGATCCCGATTTTGGAAGATACCCTCAGCGAGTATGACAATGTCATGGTGATCAATGATGATGTACTGAAAGTAGATATCCGTGGTCTTGTGGAGAAGGAGAACGGCGGACGTCAGGTGAAGGTGGTTGCGAATCTTCCATATTACATTACGACTCCGATCATTATGGGGCTGTTCGAAGGAAATGTTCCGGTTGAAAGTATTACGGTCATGGTGCAGAAGGAAGTTGCAGACCGTATGCAGACCGGACCGGGAAACAAGGATTATGGAGCATTATCACTGGCTGTCCAGTACTATGCAGATCCGTATATAGTGGCAAATGTACCTCCGAACTGCTTTATGCCAAGACCGAAGGTTGGTTCCGCAGTCATTCGTCTTACAAGACATGCGGCTCCTCCGGTGAAAGTGAACAATGAGAAGTGGATGTTTGATATTATCCGAGCATCCTTCAACCAGAGAAGAAAGACACTGGCAAATGGATTGTCTAATTCTGACAAGATTGATTTGCCGAAAGATGTGATTACAGAAGCAATCGCAAAGCTTGGCAAAGGAGAAAGTGTTCGCGGTGAATCATTATCGCTGGAAGAATTTGCTGCGCTTAGCAACGACTTGTGGGAAAAGAAAGGGAGATGATTTATGGTAGGAAAGACAGTGAATAAAAGCGTAGACCGTGCATTATTTGAGATTACTCCGGAGATTCAGCATTTTGCAGGATTGTGTGAGAAGAATAATGCCATTGATAAAGAGCTGTATACTAAGTACGAAGTAAAAAGAGGGCTCCGTGACCTGAACGGAAAAGGTGTGCTTGCAGGATTGACCAATATTTCTGATGTATGTGCCAAGAAGATTGTGAATGGCGAAGAGGTTCCATGTGCCGGCAATCTTTATTACAGGGGTTACAATATCAAAGATCTGGTTGGCGGTTTCTTGAAAGAAGATCATTTTGGATTCGAAGAGATTGCTTATCTGCTTTTATTTGGTGAACTTCCGAGTAGTTCTGAACTTGAGATGTTTCATGAAACTCTGGTGGAGAGAAGAACGCTTCCGCCGAACTTTGTGCGTGACGTTATCATGAAGGCTCCGAGCGGCGACATGATGAACAGTCTGTCCAGAGAAATCCTGAATCTCTATTCCTACGATGATAAAGCAGACGATACGACCATCTCGAACGTACTGAGACAGTGTCTGAACCTGATCAGCCAGTTCCCGATGCTGATGGTCTATAGTTATCATGCATATAACTTCCGCATGGGAGAAGATTTGTACATTTATGCACCACAGCCGAATCTGTCCACGGCTGAGAACATTCTGATGATGCTTCGAGAAGATAAGAAATATACGAAGCTTGAGGCAAGGATCTTGGACATGGCACTGGTGCTCCACATGGATCACGGTGGTGGTAATAACTCAACATTTACCACTCACGTAGTTACGTCCTCAGGAACAGATACGTACTCTACAATGTCCGCAGCGATGGCATCTCTTAAGGGACCAAAGCATGGCGGTGCCAATATCAAAGTAACGCAGATGTTCGCCGATATGAAGGAAAAAGTTTCTGACTGGACGGACGAAGACGAAGTACATCAGTATCTGGAAGACCTTTTGGATAAGAAAGCATTTGACCAGAAAGGGCTGATTTATGGCATGGGTCATGCGATTTATTCTGTATCCGATCCGCGTGCGGAGATTTTCAAGCAATTCGTAGAGCAGCTTGCGAAAGAAAAAGGACGGGAAGAAG
>ENA-OOXA01001532-OOXA01001532.1-human-gut-metagenome-genome-assembly--contig:-NODE-1532-length-12733-cov-2.651207_pt1 | contig 12733 bp, 11 predicted proteins | sample MGYA00241581_ERZ501331 | MGnify/ENA primary metagenome ERZ501331 (study PRJEB25962, sample SAMEA2042982) | human gut metagenome | biome: human gut; feature: human-associated habitat; material: faeces...
GTCAGGGCAGCAGCAGCGGCAGCAGCGCCGCAGATGGACAGGAACGAACGACGAGTGATCTTTTTCATAATAATATCTCCTTCAACTGGGCCGACCCTTTTGTTCTGGCCGGGCTGTTTTCCTTTTTCCTTGTTGTGTCTCTCTTGGGACGCCTTTATTGTAGCGCACCGCCCATCCAGCTGCGACCATGGCGGCGCAAAATGCAGGTAAAGCTTTGTGCGATATTTTTGCGCTGCTGTCATCTTCTGGTAAAGCCGGTGTGGAAAATAGGACACTTGATTTTACATTCCCGGTCAAACTGTCAAAAATCCGCACGTTCCTTTGTGCATCCCGCCCGCTGAAGGGTGCAAAAAAGGCTGCTTCACAGAACGTAAAGCAGCCTTTCAGACCCTATGATCGAATCAGAATTTCTCTTCCGTGCCGTCCGGGCGGTAGAGCTGGACATATCTGCGCCACTTATCCGCGCCCATCACCCGGCTGTAGCAGTCGGCCAGCTCTTTGTTGGCCGTCTCCGCATCCAGTGTCTCCCCCTCGGCAGGCAGGACCAGCACCCGGAACCATGCGTCGAAGAGGTGTTCGGTCCAGCCGACATCCTGTGCACCGCAGCGGGCGTAGAAGCCCAAGCGGCGGACGGCCATGGCTTCGTCCCCAGCCTTTTCGGGGCACTCGGCCTCAATGAGGATGGCGGACGCGCCGTTTTCGTGGCTGGGCAGCTCGGCCAGCAGGGCCGCGCCGAGCCCTGCCGCCCGGTATTGGGGGAGAACGGCGAAATAGTCCAACTGGCTCATGGCACAGCCCACGGGCCGCACCATCAGCAGATACGCCGCCAGCGCCTCGCCGTCAAAAACGCCCCATGTGTGGGCAGTCCCGGCGGCTTCGCTCGTCAGGATCATACTCAGCGGCTTCCGCTCGCTTTGGGGGAAATCCCGGCACATCTCGTCGAGGTACACGCGGGTCAGTTCGTCAGCGGTCAGCAGCCGCCATGTCAGGGTCACGGGGTTCATAGGATGCGGATTCCTTTCTGGATGACGGCCTTGATGTTGAGCGCTTCGTCAGCCAGAATCACGTTGCCGTACCGTCCGGCGCTCAGGCTGCCATAGTCGTTGTCGATGCCAATGCTCTTGGCGGGGTTTTCGCTGGCGGCGCGGACAGCGCTTTCCAGCGGGACACCCATTTCCAGCACGGCGCGCTTCATGCAGTCGTACAGGCAGGTGGCGCTTCCGGCGATGGTGCCGGGCTGTTCGGTCAGGGTGGCACGGGGGCCGCAGACGGTGACCGCCTGTCCGCCCAAGCTGTACTGGCCGTCGGGCAGACCGCAGGCCATCATGCTGTCGGCGATCAGGATCACGTGGTCATCGCCGAAGGTGTTGAAGGTGAAGCGGACCATGGCCGGGTGGATGTGGACGTGATCGGTGATAAGCTCCACTTCCGCGCCCCGCTCCAGCGCCGCAATGATGGGGCCGGGCTCCCGGTGGGTGATGCCGGGCATGGCGTTGTACAGGTGGGTCATGTGGGTGGCACCGGCGTCAAAGGCCGCGAGGGCGGTATCGTAGCTGGTGCAGGTGTGGGCGATGGAGATGCGCACTTCCTCGTGGCACTCCTTGATGAAGTCCAGCGCGCCCGGCTCCTCCGGGGCAACATCCACCAGCTTGATCAGGCCGCCCGACCGCTCCTGCAAGCGGCGGAACATCCCCACATCGGCGGGGTGGAGGTACTCCGGGTTCTGGGCGCCCACCTTCTTCGGGCTGATGAAGGGGCCTTCCATGTTGATGCCCACAAGGTCCGCGCCCTTGCCGTTTTTGTGGGCGGCGGCGGCATCCATGACGTTGTTCAGGATCTCTTCCGAGAAGGTCATGGTCGCGGGGCAGATGGCCAGCACGCCTTTGCTGGCCTCGAAGTCAGCGAGGGTCTGGATGGCTTCTTCGCTGCCGTCGCAGAAGTCCTTGCCCATAGCCCCGTGGAAGTGGATATCCACCAGACCCGGCAGGGCATAGGCCCCGGCCGCGTCCACGACTTCCTCGCCCTCTTCGGGCTGGGCGAAGGGCACGATGCGGCCATCGCGGATGAAGAGGTCTCCCTCCTCAAAGGTGTGGCGGGGGGTATAGATTTTTGCGTTCTTGATGATCATATGCTCGTTCCTCTAAGAAACAACTCCCTCAGTCACGGCTTTGCCGTGCCAGCTCCCTCGGTGAGGGAGCCTTGACGCAGCGGGCAGCTGTGAAGCCTCCCTCCGGGAGGGAGGTGGCGCGACAGCGCCGGAAGGAGTTTCATTACAACAGGCTCAGTGCCTCTTCATCGGCGACCAGAATGCAGTCGGGGTGCATCTGGAGGATGGAACCCGGACACTCCGGGGTGACGGGGCCGGACACAACGGCCTTGACGGCCTTGGCCTTGGCCAGACCGTTGGCCACCACCAGCACCTTGCGGGCCTGCATGATGGTCTTGATTCCCATGGTGTAGGCCTGTTTGGGCACAAGGTCCTCGTTGCCGTCAAAGAAGCGCTTGTTGGCCTCGATGGTGGCGGTGGTCAGGTCAACGCAGTGGGTCTCCAGCTCAAAGGCTTCGCCCGGCTCGTTGAAGCCGATGTGGCCGTTGGGGCCAAGGCCCAGCAGCTGCAGGTCGATGCCGCCCACGCTGTGGATGATCTCGTTGTACTTGGCGCAGGCGTCTGCCGCATCGGGGTTGGTGCCGTCGGGCAGGTGGATGGCTTCGGGGCGGATGTTCACATGGTCGAACAGATTCTTGTGCATGAAGCTCCAGTAGCTTTCCGGGTGCTCCTTGGGCAGACCGCGGTACTCGTCGAGGTTGACGGTGGTGACTTCGGAGAAGTCGATGTCGCCCTTGTTGTACCACTCCACCAGCTGTGCATACGCGCCCACCGGGGTGCCGCCGGTCGCCAGACCCAGCACGCAGTTCGGCTTCATAATGACCTGCGCGGAGATGATGTTGGCAGCCTTGCGGGACATATCCTTATAATCCTTTGCACGAATGATCTTCATAATGGGAACCTCCTGATTTTTTCATTAGTCCTAGTATAACACGCTTTCGGTTTCCAGAAAACGCTTTTGTGTGAACAAAAAAGAGGGCCGCCGAGGATGGGCGTAAACGCCCGCCCTCAGCGGCCCATGGGAACAGATGCGGAATCAACCAGACTTCCGCAGATTGCAATTCAGAAATGCACTTACAGCATCTTCTTCAGCTCGTCGTACACGAACTGGACCTTGGTGCCGATGATGACCTGACAGGTGTTCTTGTCGGGGCGGATGACGCCGGCAGCGCCAGCAGCCTTGACAGCCTTTTCATCGACCTGCGTATAGTCCTTGATGGTGAAGCGCAGACGGGTAGCGCAGTAGTCCACGCTGGAGACGTTTGCCTTGCCGCCGATGGCCTTCAGCACACCAGAAGCAACTTCGGTGTAGTTGTTGTTGGCCAGCGTCACCTTCTTCTCGGCCTCTTCGGCGTCCTCGTCCTCACGGCCGGGGGTCTTCAGGTCGAACTTGGTGATGGCGAAGTAGAACACAGCGTAGAACACGACGAAAGCAGCGATGCCCAGAGGAATGATCATCCAAGTCTTAGCAGCTGCGGGCAGGGAAGCGGAGAACACGAGGTCGGTGGCACCGGCAGAGAAGCAGAAGCCAGCACGGAAGCCAGAGTAGTAGGTGATGACGGTGAAGATGCCGTACAGAGCAGAGTAGACAATGTACAGCGGGAAGCACAGGAACATGAAGCCGAACTCGAACGGCTCGGTGACGCCGCAGACGAAAGCGCAGATGGCAGCGGACAGGACCAGACCGATGGCAGCCTTCTTGTTCTTAGCGGTGCGGACCATGGCCAGCGCAGCACCGGCGATACCGAACATCATGCAGGGGAAGAAGCCGGACATGTACATGCCGAGGCTCCAGCCCACATCCGCAGAGGTCTCGCCAGCCCAGAAGTGGGACAGGTCGCCCAGACCGATGGTGTCGAACCAGAACACGTTGTTCAGAGCGTGATGCAGACCGGTGGGGATCAGCAGACGGTTCAGGAACGCATAGATACCAGCGCCGATACCGTCCATGCTTACGATGGCCTCGCCCAGAGCGACCAGTGCACCGAAGATCAGAGGCCAGACGAACAGCAGGACAACGGAGACCACGATAGAGATCAGGCCGGTGGCAATTGCGACGAAGCGCTTGCCGGAGAAGAATGCCAGCCAGTCAGGCATCTGGGTGTTCTTGAACTTGTTGTAGCAGGTCGCGCCCACCACAGCGGCCAGAATGCCGATGAACGAGTTGCCAGCGACCTTCTGGAAAGCGATGTAGGTAGCAGTGCCCTCTTCGAGGGTGCGGACTGCACCGACGACGGCGGGGCTCAGCAGCTGCTGCATCATCAGGAAGCTGACGAGGCCAGCCAGACCAGCGGTACCGTCGTGGTCATCCGCCAGACCGACTGCTGCACCGATTGCAAACAGCCATGCCATGTTGTCGATCAGAGCGCCGCCTGCCTTGACCAGCAGGAAGCCAACGGTATAAGCCGCGCCGGAAGTTGCTGCACCGGGCACACCCATAACGCCCGGAGCAAAGGCATAGCCAAGACCCATCAGGATGCCGCAGATCGGCAGGACCGCGACGGGAAGCATCAGTGCCTTGCCCAGTTTCTGGAGATACTTCATCATAAGACACATTCCTCCTTAAAGAATGTTGTTGTTATGGCGGCCTCTGGTTGCAGACCGTCCATAATTGCGTAACAATATCTTAACACATGTTAAGAAAAAAGGAAAGGGGGGTTCCGCTCTTTTCTCCACAATTGATACAAAAATCCTTGATTTTGCATTTTTTAGTCAAAAGTTTTTGGGGTTTTTGATGGGATACAAGTTTTTGCTCTGAAAAGAATTTTCTCATTTGTGAATTTTCTATGTTCTGCCGCCTCTGCCGCGCACTTCTTGCGCCGTGGCGGCGTCTATGTTACTATATAGGTATTCCCGAACCGTGTACAACATCCCGAAGGAGGTTTTATCAATGGAATGGACTGATATCCGCCTGACCGTGGCCAAGGCCGACGCCGACAACGCCGAAGCCGTCGCCACCATGATTGCCGAAGGCGGCATCTATATCGAAGACTACAGCGACATCGAACAGCAGGTGGCCGAGATCGCGCATGTGGACCTCATCGAGCAGGAACTGCTGGACAAGCCCCGCGATCAGGTCATCATCCACCTGTATCTGGAGCCGGGCGCTTCCCCCGTGGAGACGCTGGCCCTCATTCAGGCCCGGATGGAAGCGGCAGGCATCGCCTACACCGTGGAGACCGAGGGCGTGGAGCAGGAGGACTGGCAGAACGGCTGGCGCAAGTATTATCACCCGATGGAGATCGGCCAGCGCCTTGCCGTGGTGCCCTCTTGGCAGGAGTACGACACCGACCGCGTCAAGCTCATCCTCGACCCCGGCCTCGCCTTTGGCACCGGCGGCCACGAGACCACCAGCCTCTGCTTGGAGGCGCTGGACGAGCGGGTCAAGGGCGGCGAACGGATGCTGGACATCGGCACCGGCTCCGGCATCCTTGCCATCGCAGCTCTCAAGCTGGGCGCTGCCTCCGCCGAGGGCGTGGACATCGACCCCGTGGCCGTCCGCACCGCTGGGGAGAACGCCGCCCTGAACGGCACAGCCGACAAGCTGACCGTCCTTGTGGGCGATTTGTCCGACAAAGCCAGCGGCACCTACGACATCATCACCGCCAACATCGTTGCCAACGCCATCCTGTCGCTGGCCCCCGCCGTGCCCGGCCTGATGGCCGAGGGTGCCACCTTTATTGCCAGCGGCATCATCGACAGCCGGAAGGATGAGGTCATCGCCGGGCTGGAAAAAGCCGGGCTTACTGTACAGGAAGTTAAGGAAAAGCGCGGCTGGGAGTGCATTGTCTGCAAAAAAAGCAAGTAAGGCCAGAAAGCCCTCTCAGTCTCGCTGACGCTCGCCAGCTCCCCCGGAGGGGGAGCTTCAGTTGAAAAGGATCAAAAAAATGCCGCACCGTTATTTTACTACCGAGATCGCCGACGGCACCGCAACGCTGCGGGGTGCCGACGCCCATCATCTCGCCCGCGTGATGCGGGGCAAGCTGGGCGATACCGTCATCCTCTGCGACGGCAACGCCGTGGAGTACACCGCCACCATCACCGGCTTCGGCCCGGAGACGGTGGAGTTCAGCGTGGAGCCGGGCTACCCCAGCGCCGCCGAACCCAGCGTAGAAGTCACCCTTTTTGTGGGCTATCCCAAGCAGGACAAGCTGGAGCAGGTCATCCGCCACGGCGTCGAGCTGGGCTGCGCCCATTTTGTCCCCTTCTTCAGCCGCTACTGCGTGGCAGCCCCCAAGAAAGAGGAGCAGAAAAACGAGCGCTATAACCGCATCGCCTTTGAAGCCGCCAAGCAGTGCGGCCGGGGCGTTTTGCCGGATGTGGCCCTCCCGCTGCCCAACTTCGGTGCGCTCTGCCGCAGTCTGGAAGGGTACGACCTCGTGCTCTTCTGCTACGAGTGCGGCGGTGCTCCCCTCCGGGAGCTGCTGGCAGACCCCCAGCCCGCCGACGGCCGGAAGCGGAAGATCGCCGTCATCACCGGCGCAGAGGGCGGTTTTGCCGCCGAGGAGGCCGAGATGGCCGCCAAAGCCGGCGCCAAGACCGTCGGCCTCGGCCCCCGCATTCTCCGCTGTGAGACGGCCCCGCTGGCCGTCCTCTCCGCCGTCATGACCCTGACGGGGAATCTGGAATAACACTCTTTCAAACAAAAAGGGGCTGCTGCACGTTCGGCTAAAACGATGTGCAGCAGCCCCTTTTTTATGCTTCAGTAGTACATAGTGCTACAGTTTATTCTTTCTGTCAATCCCGGCTGTCTGCTTCCAGCAGTGCGCGCTTCACGCCGATGAGGCTCTGGGGGCTCATGGAGAAGCTGCGGAGGCCGAGTTTCAGGTACTGGATCGTATTGGCCGGGTTGCCGACGGCCATGCCGCAGATGGTCACGGGGATCTGCCCCGCGTCGGCGGCTTCCATGACCATGGCGATGAGCTTTTTCATCGCATGGCTGGCGGGGCGGTAGTAGCGCTCCGCAATGGAGAGGTCCCGGTCAACGGCGTGGGTGTACTGGGTCAGGTCGTTGGTCTCGATGACGAAGAAATCGCACCCGCGAGCTACGAATTCTTCCGCCGTCAGGCAGGCTGAGGGCACGCTGAACATGACGCCGAAGGGGGTCTTCTCGTTGAACCGCTCGCCCCGCTCCCGCAATTGCTGGCGGCAGTGCTCCACCCGCTTCATGGCTTCGTCCCAATCTTCAAGGTTGGTCACCATCGGGAACATGATCCGCAGCGGGCCGTCCGCCGCCGCGCGGAGCAGCGCACAGATCTGGGTCTCGAACTGGTGGGGGCGGCGCAGACTGCTGCGGATGCCGCGCAGCCCCAGCTTGGAGGATTCCGGCCCTTGATGCGCATCGGCCATGGTGCGGTCTGCGCCAAAGTCGAAGGTGCGGACCGTGACGACGCCGCCCTTTGCCGCAGCAAGGCAGGAGTGATAGAACACATACTGCTCCTGCTCGTCCACCGGGCGGCCCGGCAGCATCATGTAGCCGCTGCGCAGCAGACCCACGCCGCTGGCACCGGTTTGGAGGGCCGTTTCGATGTCCTCCTGCCCGAAGCAGTTGGCCAGCAACTCAAAGGCCTCGCCGTCCTTGGTGCGGTTCGGCAGGGCACAGATGCGGTTCATTTCCTCGTTTTCCCATTGTTTTTCGCAGATGTGGGCCATGGCCTGTTGGCGGGTGACGGCATCCGGGTCAAGGATGCACTCGCCGTTGTCGGCGTCGAGGACGACGATGCGGCCGTCGCAGTCGTCCAGAAAATCGCTGCCCACCTGCACGATGCAGGGGATGTGCATGGCCCGCGCGATGATGGCGGCGTGGCTCTGCTTGTTGCCCTCGGACGTGATGATGCCCAAGATCATCCCCGCCGGGACGCTGAACAGGTCGCTGGGCATCAGCATCTCCGCCGCGAGGATCACCGGATGATCCAGCGCCAGCCAGACGCGGGGCCGGTTGGCAAGGATATTCACCACCCGGCTGGCCGCGTCGAGGATATCCACGCTGCGCAGCTGCATATAGGCGTTGTCCTCCATGTGGGCCAGCTGGTCGGCATAGCGGTGGCCCACGCGGTCCATGGCTTCGGCGGCACCGATGCCCGCCTTGATCTGGAAGCGGACCTCATTCATGAAGCCCTCGTCCTCCAGCATCATGCTCTGGAACAGAAAGATGGCCTGTTCGGTAGGGCCGCTGCGCTCCGCCATGGAGTCCAGTTCGGTCTGGGCCGTTTTCACGGCGTTGTCCAGCAGCCGCTGCTCCCGCTCCGGGCTGAAAGGGCCGGGGCGGAAGATCTCCGTCCGGCGCTCCACCCGGCTTACCTGCCCCAGCACGAGGCCGGGAGAAGCGGAATGTCCCTGATAGACTTTCATGGTTCCACTCCCTCCTCCACCGGCGCGGTCAGGGTGCGGTAGACCAGCGCCTGTAAGAATGTATTGGGCAGCAGCGCCGCCCACGCGGCCTGTGCCGCATTGCCGCTGCCGTCAAACAGGGGCGCAAAACTCTCGATGCGGCTGCGGTCGCATTGTTCCAGAAAGGCTCTGCCGAGCTGCTCCACCGTGTAGTAATGGGCGGGGTCCACCCCCACGTCCTCGGCGGCAGCTTCCAGCGGGGCGGTCTCGGCATCTTTCATGTTGGCCAGCCGGAGGGCGAGGTCTGCCGTCAGAGTGACCGGGTACTTCGCCTTGACGGCCTTCTGCACCGCGTCGAAACGTTTCCGGAACGCAGCTGCGTCCGCGTCGGAAGCGCCGCTCTTCGCGATGGCGTAGGCACAGCCTCGCAGCCGCCCGAAGGCCCGAAGGGTGTCGTAATAGCCCAGCTCGATGTTTCGCTTGGCGGTGTCGGGGTCAAAGTGGAGGATATCGCCCAGCTCCCAGTAGCTGCGCACCATGGTGGTGGGCAGACCGGTGCGGTTGGGCAGGGTGATGCCCACTCCCTCCAAATCCACACAGACCAGCTCCTCCGCGCCCATTTTTTGTGCCAGCGCGGTGGGCATGTTGTCCCGGTAGCCGCCGTCGAGGAACTGCACCCCATCGATCTGCTTGGCCCGCAGCGCGGGAAAACAGGCCGCCGAGGCCAGCAGGTAGTCCTTCACTTTCCCTTGCGGGATCTCTTCCAGCGGCAGCTCGCGGGGTTTCAGGCCCCGCTTTTCCACGGTGACGAGGCCGAACCGGATGGGCGACGCGCGGAGGGCGTCTTCGTCCAACACCCGCTCCACGATCTCTTCCAGCGGGGTGACGTCCATGCCGCCCTCCCGCACGATGTCCCGCAGGAACTGATGCAGCTCCGTCAGATTCGTTTCTTCCGGCAGCTCCATCACGTCCTGACTGCGGATGCTCGTCCACATATCCCGCGCCGTCTCGTACAGGTCCAGCGCGAACATTGCGCCGTTCAGGCTGCCGACACTGGTGCCGGTGATGATCTGCGGGTGCCAGCCCAGTTCTGTCAATGCCCGCCAGACGCCCACCTGATAGCTGCCGCGGGCTCCGCCGCCGGCCAGCACCAGCGCCTTTTTGGGGGTCTCGTTCTGCGCCATCCCAACCGCCTCCTTTGTGCTCCGAATCAAATCTGCACAAAGTATAACATATTTTCGGGAAAATTTCTCTCTGTTTTTGGAACAAAAAGCGTGGTATAATTTAGTAAAATCTGACTGTGAGGATGGCAACATGAACTGCAAGCAATGGATCTTTGATATGGACGGCACCCTGACCGACAGCATGACCGCCGTGTGGGAGAACGCCCCGCTGGCGCTGCTGCGCCGGTATGGCCGCGAGCCGAAGGCCGACCTGCGCACCACCCTGCTGAGCATGGGGATGGCCGACGGCGCGCAGTACCTCATCCGGGAGTATGCGCTGCCCCTAAAGCCGGAGGATTACTTCGGCGTGATGCGGTCGGTCATTGCGGAGCTGTACGAGAGCGTAGAGCTCAAGCCCGGCGTGCGGGAGCTGCTGGCCCAGCTCAAGGCCGAAGGAGCCCGGATGTGCATCTGCTCAAACACATGGAGCGACCAGTGCAAGGCCGTGCTCACCCGGCTGGGACTGGACGATCATTTTGAGTTCTACGTCGAGGCGCAGGGCCCGCTCCACAAGAGCCGCCCGGACGTCTTCTTCGAGGCGTTCCACCGCCTTGGGGGCACCGACCCCCGTACCTGCGCCGTCTGCGAGGATTCCCTCTACGCCGCCCGCACCGCCCACGACGCGGGCTTCTCCGTCATCGGCATCGCCGACGCCGCCAGCGCCGCCGATGAGCCCGCCCTCCGCCAAGTCAGCGACCAGTTCCTGCAGGAGTGGGGGGAGCTGAAATTATAAGGGCATTTCAAAACCCTTGACAAAACGTCCAAAAACAGGCCCCGCCATGCAGCATTTCAAACTGTACGGCAGGGCCTGTTCTGTTTCCTTCTACCGTTCCAGAAACTTCCGGAACGCGGTCCTTACGGCGGCCTCACGGCTGCGGGGGATGGGCACGCGGGCGCCGCTGCGCATCCACAGTTCACCGGCGGAGAGCTGGGACGCGGCGGCGAGGTTCACCACATAGGAACGGTGGGGCTGCAAAAAGCGTTCGTCGGCCAGCAGAGGCTTTGCCACCTCGGAAAAGGGCACCCGCAGCGAAAGGGAAGCCACGTCCTCGCCGCTGGCAAGGTGGAAGTGGACGATGTGGTGGGTGCACTCCAGATATTCGATGTCCGCGAAGGGCAGGGCCCGCAGCCCCGCCGCCGTCGTGACCGGGATGACCGGGCCATATTCCGGCTCGGTGGCGCGGTCAAGCAGGGCGGTGAGCTGTTCGGGCCGGAAGGAAATTTGCAGATACTGCATCGCGTCCACCCGGAAAGCCTCGTAAGCGTAGGCCGGGGTGCGGGCGAAGAAGGCCAGCGGAGCGCGCACCCCGTGCTGGCGCAGCTGGGCCGCCGCCTGTAAGCCCTCCGCCGGGCCGGAAGCCGTCAGCTCGATGAGATACAGCTCGTACCGGGTGCCGCCGGCTTCCTGACGCAGCAAGTCGGCAGCGCTTTCCAACTGCTCCACGATGCACGCATCGGCGCGGCGGGCATAATATTCAAGGCAGTGCCGCTGCACCCGCCCCCGCAGCACCGGGTCCGGGCTGCAAATCGCGATATGAAAGATCATTTTCCAAGCCCTCCTTCGGCGAGCGGCCCCCGGCGCTTGCATTTTGCGCTGCGGGGGAGTATAGTTACAATAAAAACGATGAAAGGAGACTCCTCTATGAATCAGCCTCTCGTCAGCATCATTCTGCCCGTTTACAATGCCCAGAACCATCTGGCCCGGTGCGTGGGGAGCATCTGCGCCCAGACCTACCGGAACATCGAGATCATCATCCTGAACGACGGCTCCAAGGATCAGAGCCTTCCCGTCTGCGAGGAGTTCCGCCAAAAGGATCCCCGCATCCTGCTGGTGGACAAGGCCAATTCCGGCGTATCGGACACCCGCAACCTCGGCCTGAAGCTTGCTTCCGGCAAATACGTAGAGTTCGTGGACAGCGACGATTACCTTGACCCGGACTTCACCGAGCGCCTTGTGGCCGCTGCCGAGGAGAACGAAGCCGATTTCGTCATCGCCCCCTACAAGATGGTCATCCCGGCAGGAGCCTCCAAGCCGGAACAGGTGCTGGATAAGATCCAAGACGAGCTGGGCGTCATGAGCGTTGCCCGCCCGCCGGAAGTGCGGGAGTATGGCTTCCTGCCCGCCGGGGTCTACGACAAGGACACCTTTGCCCTCCGCCTGATGGACAAGCCCGCCTCCTATTTTTACAGCGTGCTTTGGAACAAGCTCTACCGCCGCGATATCCTGACCGGCAACGACATCCAGTTCGTCAGCGAGATGCGCTGGGCCGAGGACCTCGTGTTCAACCTGCGGTACATCCAGTACGCCGAGCGGTTCGTCGCCATCGACAAACCCGGTTATTACTACGTCCAGAACCCCCAGAGCATCTGCCACACCCAGATCAACGCAGCCACCATCGTGCAGAACAAATTACAAGTGTTCCGCTACTACAAAGACCTCTACACCCGCCTTGGGATATACGAGGAGGTGCGGCCCCAGCTCTACAAGTTCCTTGTGGACATCGCCGAGAGCACCTACCCCTCCGGCCCCTTCAAAAAGGCCATCGACGAAGCAAAGGCTTACTGGAAAGAACATCAATCGGAGAAATAATAAATAGAAAAAGAGGCTGTTGCACAACTCCTTCCGTCATCGCTGGCACGGCAAAGCCGTGACTGAGGGAGTTCTTTGCAACAGCCTCATTTTTGTTAGAAGTTCAATCAGTCCCCAATGGCTGCGCACTTCTTGGCCAGCCAATCGCGCTCTTCCTCGGTCAGGCGGGGGGCGAGCTTGGTGAAGACCTCCCGATGGTAGGCGTTCAGCCATGCGATCTCGTCCTTGTTCAGCACGCCGGGCACCACGGGCGAGGTAGCGATGGGTACGAAGGTCAGCGGACGGAAGGCGAGGAAGGTGCCGTACTGGTTGTCGGCCTTGTGGTAGCACTCCAGCTCGTTCTCAATGCGGATACCGACCACACCGCTTTCGTAGACGCCCGGCTCGTCGGTGACGACCATGCCCGGCTGGAAGACGGTGGTGTTGCGGCCGTTCAGCGCGTGGGGGCCCTCATGGACATTGCCCACAAAGCTGACACTGTGG
>ENA-OOXA01001539-OOXA01001539.1-human-gut-metagenome-genome-assembly--contig:-NODE-1539-length-12677-cov-1.590398_pt1 | contig 12677 bp, 9 predicted proteins | sample MGYA00241581_ERZ501331 | MGnify/ENA primary metagenome ERZ501331 (study PRJEB25962, sample SAMEA2042982) | human gut metagenome | biome: human gut; feature: human-associated habitat; material: faeces...
ACTTGAACGCGGCTTCTGCTATGAGGAACGCTTGCGGGTCGGCGTTGCCCACGTCCTCGGATGCCTGGATCATAATGCGTCGTGCGATAAACTTGGGGTCCTCCCCCGCGTCGATCATGCGCGCGAGCCAATAGATCGTGGCATCGGGGTCACTACCGCGCATAGACTTAATAAACGCACTGATGATGTCGTAGTGCATGTCGCCGTTTTTGTCGTACGAAAAGCCACGGCGCGGGTTGGCAATCTTCACGTCGTCAACAGTGATGGGATAGCGCTCCCCCGCCGCCGGCGCTGGCGTTCCCTCGGTATCGGGACGCGTGACGGCGATCTCGCTCGCAAGCTCGAGCGTCGTGAGCGCCGAGCGAGCGTCGCCCGCAGCCAGCGTGCAGATGGTCTTAACCGTATCCTCATCGGCCGAGAACTTGCCGTTCAAACCCTGCGGCGCCTCGAGCGCGCGCTCGATAAGCGTGGCGATATCCTCGTCCTTTAAGTGTTCAAGCTCCACCACGCGACCGCGCGAGAGCAATGCCGAGTTGACCTCAAAGTACGGATTCTCCGTCGTGGCGCCAATCATAATGACGGTACGGTTCTCAACTGCATGCAGCAGGGCATCCTGCTGCGACTTGGAGAAGCGGTGAATCTCGTCGATGAATAGAATAGTGCGGCGGTCGTAGGTATTCAGGCGCGTCTTGGCCTCGTCAATCACGCGACGCAGATCCTTCACGGTACCCGTCACGGCGCTGACCTCGACAAACTCGCTCTTAGTATGGTTGGCGATAATATGGGCCAGCGTCGTCTTACCCGTACCAGCCGGCCCATACAAAATCACACTGGAAAGCACGTCGTGTTCGATCGCGGCACGCAACCATGAGCCCTTACCGACGGCCTTTTGCTGGCCCACGTACTCGTCGAGCGAATTGGGGCGCATGCGCACCGCAAGCGGCGCATTCATAAAAGAACGCTCGCGCGTCGAAGCAGAAAAAAGGTCGTCCATAGCCATCCCGTGCGTCAATCAAAAACGTTTTCCACTAACAGTATACCGAATTTATACGAACTACCGTTCGTTAATATAGGTACGGTGCGGAAACTTCAATCCCGGAAACAGCTTGCTCGTGAGCTCGCAGAAATAACCGTCCGTCATGCTCGCAATGTAATCCACGACCGCCTGGTCCTTATCGTTCTGCCAGGCATAGGCGCGATCGTAGTAGGAAAGCTGCTGCTCAATGCGCGAAATATGGTGCTTAAAGATGTAAGAGGACTCGTCGCCTTCGTTTATATCCTGCAGGCAACGGTCGTAGAGCTTTTCGAACGCCTCGCGCAGCTCCGCCTCGGAATCACCCTCGATACCGCCCTTACTGTAGATCTTCTCGTAATTCTCCCGCTTGGCCCGGCGAATTTCCTCAAACAGGTCCTCGCTCATCTCGATGCGCGGCTTACCATAGCTGTGCTCAACGATATCGATGGAGGCATGCGTGAGAATCCAACTGTTGTAGGCACCGCCCCGGCCATCATCAAAAGCGTCAGGCGAAAGCAGGCCCGCCGCGATCGCATCCTGACGGTCACGACCGACGTAGGCAAGAATATCCGAGATACGAACGACGCAGCCCTCGAGCGTCATGGGACGCAGGTGCTCAATTGCGCTATAGCCCGTGGCAATGCAACCCTCAAGCGTCTGGTCAAACTGGTCAAAGGAGCCCATGTCCGAGAGCTCAAACACACGCTGCTCGTACTCGCCGTTATGGCATAGCACGCCGTCGAGCGTCTGGAGCGACACGTTGCGGCCATACAACGCGTCGAGCACGCGGACCGACTGCACGTTATGGAAAAAATAACGCCCCGTACGCTCATGAAAGATATCGTTGAGGAAGCGCTCGCCGGCATGGCCGAAAGGCGTGTGTCCCAAGTCATGACCCAGGCCAATCGCCTCGATCAAATCGCAATTGAGCCCCAGGGCGCGACCGATATCGCGCGCAATGCGCGAGACAAGCTGCACGTGCAAACCGCGGCGTGACAGATCGTCATTGCTACGGAAGCTAAAGACCTGCGTTTTGCCTCCATAACGGGTGTACGCCGGAAGATGAAGTATCTTTTCGGTATCGCGCATAAACGCCGGACGCATAAGCGTGCCTTTGTCGGCGGCGCGATCAATACGTCGAATGACCTGATCGTCGTTGCAACGATACGGGTTGACATAGCACGAAGCATGATCGGCGGCAATGCGCTCGACAAGTTCGGGCGACAACGCCGAGGGAATACGGGCCATGCGCGCCTTAATGACGGCCGTTTCTTGATTAATTGCCATGACATGCTCCTTAAGAAGGATGCGCAATCGGTTACAAAGTGCAGCCCACGACCTCGATTATGGCAAAAATCGGCACCAAAAACGGGAGCAATGGCAGGGAGCGCGATTTCGTGATGAGGCAGGAGAGGGCAAGAACCAGGAGCGCGGCGGCAAATGCCACGATGCCACCCATAGGGTCGAGCGTGCAAAGCGCGAAGAGTGCCTTAACATCTCCCATGCCGATGCCCGGGATTTGGCGAAGTCGACGCCAGAGGGACTCACTCAGCACGAGAGCAAGGTAGACGATGACCGCAAGACCGGCATGGTCAAGCGCCGTGTTAACGCCTTTGTCGAGCCAAACGCCCACTAACGCCGTCACCGCACACGCACCGGCAAGCTCATTGGGAAAACGTCGCTCTCGGGCATCAATCGCCGCGCCGGCAAAGATGCAAATCCAAAACGGGATATAAAACATCGAGTGCCTCCTCGAGCTGCATCGCTAAAGCAAAAACCATCACAAAGGTGCCTATCCCCTTTGCGGTGGTTTTGGTGGTGGTTATTTGGCGCCTTGCATGACCTCGTCAAGGGTAACGTTGACGGCGTGCTGCGTCGGCACCCAGTCGACCTTTAGGAACAGTGCAGCCACCGTGATGGGGATATAGCTGAACATAAAGATCGGGAAGGTAAACAGGTTGGTCACCAAACGCCACTTTTGCGCGCAATGAATGTGCTTGTACTCAAAGATAGTCGTGAGCAGCGCCAGGATAAAGAAGGTCTGGTACATCATCGCGAAGGTCATAATGAGCGAAGCGGCGCACGCCTGCATCTCGACTTCGGTTGCCAAGAAACCATGCGAAAGGCCACCCACAATCAAGAACGTCGCATTAGCGAGCATCGAGATCAAGGACAGCAGCATACCTGGGGCGATGGTCATAAACATGTCGTAGGCGGCAAAGCGATGATAGCGGAAGGTCGACTTGACCAGGTGCTTACCGTAGGTAAAGAACACCTGGTAGAAGCCCTTGGTCCAACGCATGCGCTGCTTCCAGGATGCCTTGAACGTCACGGGTTGCTCGTCAAAGAACTCCGCCGGCGCATAGCCAATGCGAATACCGTGAATAGCGCAGAACGTAGTGAACTGAATGTCCTCGGTCAGCGTGTGGAACTGCCAACCGTGCATGCCCTCGATAACGCTTGACGAGATAAGGTAACCCGAACCCGAAACAGCGCAGGACGTCTTGCAGATATTACGCGCGTTGTTGAGGAAGCGCGCCTCGCGTAGATACCACGTGGCATTAGCAGCCGAGATCCACGAGCTGCCGAAGTTCTTGGAATTGCGATAGCTCGTGACCACATGGAAGCCCTGGTCAAAGGCATCATTCATCTTGGAAACGTAATCGCGGGAGATAACGTTATCGGCATCGAAGATAAAGTAGCCCTCAAACGTGTCGGGATACTCGTTGAGAATGCGGTCGAAGCCAAAGTCCATGACCCAGCTCTTGCCCTTGCGGGCCAGGTCATTGCGCTCGTAAACAATGGCACCGGCCTCGCGCGCGAGCTGCGCCGTGTTGTCGGTGCAGGCATCGGCGACCACGAAAACCTCGATGAGCTCGGACGGATAATCCTGGTCCTTGATGGAGCGAACGAGGTTGGCGATCACGGCCTCCTCATTATGCGCCGCAATAAAAAAGGCATAGCGATGGAGTTTTTTGGCCTTGGGAGGCGCGACCTCGCCACGAAGAGCGCCAATGACAAAGAAGACCACCTGGTACAGAAAGCAGACCGTGAGCAGCGTGACGACAATCTGATTGAAGATCACGATGGGTGTGTTGGTTTGTAAAAAGGCGAGCATGCAGGCTCCCGAGAACGCGTTACGTAAACAACCGTATATCTTACCGCAGGCTTACCGAGTTCAAGAAACCACCTAATACTGGCTAGGCTTCGAGCAGACCGAGCTGCGGAACGATTTCATCTCCAACGGCCGTGCGACCGAGCGAGCGCGGAGCCAGATCGTCGAGAACCGCAGTGAGATCCCACGGCAACTCGTCGCGGCACTCAATGCGCTCCCCCGTCACGGGATGGTCGAACGCCACGCGCCAAGAATGGAGGAACTGCCTGGTCAGACCCTGATCGGCGCGCGCATCGCACTTGCCGTAGAGCGGATCGCCCACGCAGGCATGGTTGATATGGCGCATGTGCACACGAATCTGATGCGTGCGACCGGTAAACAGGTGACACTCGACGAGCGTATAGCCGTCGTCGAAACGCGTGGAATCAAAGCGCTCAAGCACCTTAAAGGTCGTAATGGCCTGGCGCGCGAAAGGATCGTCCGAAACCGCCATCTTGACGCGGTCGCGCGTCGATCGGGCAATACCGGTGTTGATAGTGCCCTCGTCCATGGCGATGTGCCCGTGAACGAGCGTGATATAGCGACGGTCGAGCGTGCGCGTGCGGATAAGATTTTGAAGCGCGCGCTGGGTGTCGTCGTCCTTGGCCGCAAGCATAAGACCCGAGGTATCGCGATCCAAACGATGCACGATACCGGGGCGGTCCTCGCCCTGCACGGTGCCCAGATGGTCGATACCACAGTGATAGACCAGGGCATTCGCGAGCGTACCGCTCTCATGACCATGCGCAGGATGGCACACCAGGCCGCGCTGCTTGGAGAGCACAATGAGATAGTCGTCCTCATAGCGAATGTCGAGCGGGATGGCCTCGGGAATCACATCGGTGGGATCGTGCGGCTCGGGCAGGTCGACCGAGATGCGGTCACCAGAGCGCACGGCATACTTTTTTGACAGGCAGGTCTCGCCGTTGACGGCAACGGCACCGCCCTCGATCAGATGCGCACAGGCAGAGCGCGTGGGACAGCCATCGTTGGCGCCCAGATAGGCGTCAAGACGCTGACCAGCGGAATCGTCGGCAACGAGAATATGGATGTCGGCCATTAACGCTCATTCCTTTCGCGAATCTTGCGGGCACGCTCCCCACGCTGCTTGGCTTTGCGTTTGGCGCGGGCCTCGTCACGGGCGTTGAGCTCGGCAGTCGCATCGACTTCGCGGGCAGCAGGGCTCAAGAACATGTAGCCGATGAGGGCAAGCACGACGCCTACGGTGATGCCGATATCGGCCACGTTAAAGACGGGAAAGTCAATGAAGGTGGTAGCAATAAAATCGGTCACGAAGCCAAAGGCCAAACGATCGATAGCGTTGCCGATAGCACCGCCCGCAACCATCGCCATGCCCACAACCTCAAGATGGGCGAGCTGGGGCGCACGAACGAGGTACACGGCAATAGCGACAATGACCGCCAGCGCCAGCACGGCAAACGCGATGCCATGCCCCTCGCCCATGCTAAAGGCAGCGCCGATATTGCGGACAAACAGGAAGTCGATCACGCCGGGGATGACGGTCACATGCAGTGCATCGCCCACGGCACGAACCGCAAGCTTGGTCAACTGGTCAACAAGCAGCACAACGAGCGCCACCCCGCCAGCAACACCCAACCGCCAACGCAAAGGCGGCGTCATATCCCCAGCACGACCCAAAGAAATCCCCTACCCTCAAGAACATCGAATAACGTTTAATGCAAGTAATCATCTTATAGTGACAAACGCCAAACGCGCAGCATATTCACCAACGCTAGCGAAATAACCAGCTAAAAACGAAAGCGGCATTCCGAAAAACAGAATGCCGCTTTTATTCAGCGGAGCAAATGGGCCGAAGGCGCCCAAATTCTACCTATAACTAAAATGCCGAGTTACCGTGCCTTAAAGGGCATTCGCACACCTCTCGCAGATGTGAGCGTGGCCGTTGTACTCGCCGACGGTGGTGCGGTAGTTCCAGCAACGGTCGCAGCACTCGCCCTCGGCTGCCTCGATGGCAACGGAGAGCTCCTCGCCCTGGGTCAGTTCTACATCGGAGACGATGTAGAACTCGGCCAGGTCGACGGCCTTATCACCGGTCAGCAGCGCGTACATCTCGGCGGGAACGACCGCCTTGACGCGGACCTGCTGGCTCTTAGTGAAGGTGCCGGCGGAACGGGCATCCTCAAGGGCCTTGGTCACGGCGCTACGTAACTCGAGTGAAGCCTCGAGCACGCCCTCAAACTCATTGGCCTCGTCGAACGTGATGGGCGACTTGTACCAATCGAGCAGCGCGGCGTACTTCTGATGATCGACGCAGCCGGCGGGCGCATAGGCCATGGCCTCGTCGACGGTGTAGGACAGGATCGGCTGCAGATCGCGCATGAGCATCGAGAAGAGCTCGGCCAGCACGGTCTGGGCACTGCGGCGCTCAAGCGAACCGGGCTTATCGCAGTACAGACGATCCTTCAGGGCGTCGAGGTACACGTTGGAAAGCTCGGTAACCACGAAGTCGTAGAGCGCACGGTAGGCGCGCGGGAACTCGTAGCAAGAGTAAGCGTCGTCGACCTCGGCCTGGACCTGGGTCAGACGGGCAACCATGAGCTTGTCGAGCGGCAGCAGGTCGACAAAGGCGACGCCGTCGGTCTCGGGCTCAAACTGGCCCTCGAGCTCGGAAAGCAGGAAGCGCAGCGTGTTGCGGAAGCGACGGTAGGCATCGGACGTACGAGCAAGGATCTCGTGGTCGATGGAGACGTCGGAGCTGGTGTCGACAGAGGCAACCCACAGACGGATGATGTCGGCGCCCATCTCGTCGCAGACCTTATTGGGGTCGATGACGTTGCCGAGCGACTTGGACATCTTACGGCCCTGGCCGTCGAGGGTGAAGCCCTGCGAGACGACCGCCTTGTACGGAGCGTGGCCGTTGGCGCCCACCGAGGTGAGCAGCGAGCTCTGGAACCAACCGCGGTGCTGGTCGGAGCCCTCAAGATACACGTCCGCCGGGTACTCAAGCTCAGGGCGATACTCGCAGACGGCCTTCCAAGACACGCCGGAGTCCCACCACACGTCGAGAATGTCCTTATCAGCCTTGAGGTGATGGCCGCCACACTTGGGGCAAACGCAAGCCTCGCCCAGGTAGCTCTCGGGAGCGTCGGTGAACCAGGCGTCGGAGCCCTTCTCGTGGAAGAGCTTGATGACGGCGTAGTCCGGCACACTGCACGCCCCGCCGTCCGGGTGCATCTCCACCACGCAGTAGGAGCCCTTGCCCAGATACGGGTCCTCCACATACTCGATGCGCTCCAGCTTCTTCACCACCTTGGCCGCATCCACCAGCGCACTGTACCCCTTCTCTGAGGGGGTGGACTTGGAGAGCGCCCAGCGGGATTCCTTTTACTGGGCGTTTTACTGCTCTGACAGCACCATGGAGGCCGTCCGGGCCACGGAGGAGCGCTACCGGGTGAAGTATGAGCTGCGGGACCAGAAGCAGTTCCGTGGGGCTGTCCTGTGACGCCGTCTCTCCGACGGCTGCTACTCCTTCCCCTTTCTTCTCTTCCGGGAGCACATCAAGAACGCCAGCAATCCGCAGCAGTATTCCATGGGCAACGCCTCTCTGCGAGGCAGCGCCAGCCAAGACCATCCATCTGACGGCTCTGGGGACCGGGGTCGCTCAGAGCATCTACGAATAAAATCAAATGCTCCGGGATTTTCTCATCCGGCTGGGCGTCAGCGAGGCCACCGCTGCCAAGGATGCCCGCAAAATGGAGCACACTGTCGGCGCGGCAGACAGAGCATCTGGTGTACTTCCTCTGCTTCGTCAAGACCCTCCGCAAGGAGCCGGAGACGACGAAGTCCTGAGCCGCTTCTTGCAAAGTGTAAGGCTTCGGGCATATTTTCTTCTTCCTTTCGTTCCGTTTCTCTGCTATACTGGAGCCATACTAGGAAACACACGGCGGAGGTTCTTCCCTTCTCTGCCGGAAAATCGTAAGGAGGATACCACCATGCGTTATGAAATCAAAGGCACTCCCTTCCCCGTGGTGATCTGTCAGCTGGAAGACGGCGAGCAGATGGTCACGGAGCGTGGCTCCATGGTCTGGATGAGCCCTAATATGGAGATGCAGACCCATGGCGGTGGACTGGGGCGGATGTTCTCTAAAATGTTCTCCGGTGAGAGTATGTTCCAGAACATCTACACCGCTCACGGCGCCGGGATGATCGCCTTCGGCTCCAGCTTCCCCGGCCAGATCAAGGAGATCGCCATCACTCCCGGCCACGATATGATCCTCCAGAAGAGTGCCTTTCTGGCCGCCGTGCCGGGAGTAGAGCTGTCCATCCACTTCAACCAGCGGCTGGGCGCGGGCCTCTTCGGCGGCGAGGGCTTCATCATGCAGCGCCTCAGCGGCAGCGGCATGGCCTTTGCCGAGATCGACGGCACGCTGGTGGAGTACGACCTCCAGCCGGGTCAGCAGATCGTGGTGGACACCGGCAACGTGGCGGGCTTCACCGCCGGGGTGCAGATGGAGATCCGTCAGGTTCCCGGCATGAAGAACAAGCTGTTGGGCGGCGAGGGCCTTTTCAACACCGTCCTCACCGGTCCCGGACGTATCTGGCTGCAGACCATGCCCATCTCCGGCGTGGCCGCCGCCCTGCTGCCCTATATCCCCACCGGCAACAATTAAGCTGTCTGTCAGGCCCGCAGAGTCCTTCTTTGCGGGCTTGGCAAATTTTTTTATTTTTCACGCAATAAAACCGCATCTCCACGCATTACAGGGATGACAGGAGATAAAAGCCTATGACTGCATGGCCCGCCACAACCGAATATGCCGGCAGCAGTGCTCATCTGACGGAGCTGCTGGCCGCCATCGCCGCCGGGCAGCAGGATGCGCTGGCGCAGCTCTACCATCTCACCCGAACGGCGGTGTATGGTCTGTCGCTGTCGTACCTGAAAAACACCCACGACGCACAGGATATCACGCAGGATGTATTCGTTCATGTGTGGGATCACGCCCCGCAGTATCGCCCCACCGGCTCTCCCATGGGCTGGCTGCTGACGGTCTGCCGGAATCTGTGCCTGATGCGCCTGCGGCGCACGGAGCGCCACGCCGTTCTCAGCGAGGCAGAATGGGACGCCATTCCCCAGCAGGAGACCGGTCTGACCACAGAGGAGCGAACGCTGCTGCAGCACGTTCTGTCCCGTCTGGGGGAGGAGGAGCGGCGCATCGTACTGCTCCATGCCGTCACCGGGCTAAAGCACCGGGAGATCGCCGCTCTGCTGGAGCTGCCCCTCCCTACCGTCCTGTCGAAGTATCACCGAGCGATCCGAAAAATGCGTGCTGATCTGGAAGGAGATAACGCCCATGACAAATGAAAAGCTGGAACAGTGCCTTGCACAAGCGCTGGAAAAAACAGCCCCCCATGACGTGGACGGCGTTCTCTCCCGCTGTGAGAAGCGGAAAGGAACGGAAATCCCCATGAAAACAAAACCTCACTCCCTGAAAAAATGGATGGCGATGGCGGCCTGTCTGGCCCTTCTGCTGCTGTGCGGCGGCGGACTGTTTCTGCGGCAGGCCAATGCTGTGGCCTCCGTGGTCTCCATCGACGTCAACCCCAGCATCGAGCTGCGGGTCAACCAAAATGAAAAGGTTCTGGCCTGCGTGCCTATGAACGACGACGCCCATGCCATTCTGGCGGATATGGGCGACGGCGAGGATCTGAAGGGGGCCAAGCTGGATGTGGCAGTAAACGCCATCGTCGGCAGTCTGGTCCGCAACGGCTATCTGGAGAGCATCTCCTCCGCCATCATGATCTCCGTAGAGGATCGGGATCAGAGCCGGGCTCACCGACTGCAGCAGGACCTCTCCGCCGCCGTGGACGGCATCCTGCGGGACAGCGCCTCTCAGGCCTCCGTATTGACCCAGACGGTCACGCAGGACACGTCTCTGGAGAAGCAGGCCAAGGACCACCACATCTCCACCGGCAAGGCGGCGCTGGTGAACCGTATCCTCGCCCTGAACAACAGTCTGTCCTTTGAGGAGCTGTCCAGGCTCTCCATCGGTGAGCTGAAGGATCTGGCCGAGACCGGCGCTCCGGCCATGCCCATCGGCATGGAGCGAGCACTGGAGATCGCCCTGCTCACCTGCGGACAGTCCGCCGACCAGCTGACCAAGCAGGAGGTGGACGCTGAGCTGGACGAGGTTCCCGCCCACTACGAGGTGGAGCTGGAGGACCGCAGCGGTACGGAGTACGAGTATCGCATCGATGCCTATACCGGCGCTGTGCTCACCTCCTATGTGGAGCCGGACGATCACAACGATGCGGATGACCACGATGACTATGATGATGACCACGATGATGACGACGATGATGCCCAGCCCACCGGCAGTGCCCAGCCCACCGGGCAGATCGGCCACGCCGCAGCCAAGGCCGCTGCCCTGACCCACGCCGGTGTGTCAGAGAGTCAGGCCTACGACACGGATGTGGAGCTGGATGACGAGGATGGCCGCTGGGTATACGAGGTGGAATTCAAGGCGGATGGCATGGAGTACGAATATGTCATCGATGCCTATACCGGCGCTGTACTGGAATACGATATGGAGCAGGACGATTGACCCCTTATAGCAAAAGAGGCAGGCACAAAAGTGCCTGCCTCTTTGTCGTTATTCCGATTCCGGCGGCGCTCCGGGGTCTCCCTCCGGCAGCGATGCCTCCTCGTCCTCCGACAGGGTGGGGATAAATGCCTGCGCCAGCTTTCCCTTGCCCCGGTGCTTGATGTAGAAGTAGCCGATGACGCTGAAGGTCACGGCACCGATGAAGTTGACGAACAGGTCCTCCATGGTATCGTACAGCCCGATATCCAGATACCCGTCAAAGCCCAGATCCGTGCCGTTGACGGCCACCGAGTGGATGCCGTCGATGGTGATGGGGGTGTTGCTGTTGGTGGGGTCCAGCATCACGGAGGTAATGCTCTGCACCACGGTGTCCTTCTGCATATCCAGATGGAACACCCGGTCCATGCCGAACTCGAAAAACTCCCACAGCACCCCCACGGTCATGGAGAAGCAGAAGGCCGCCAGCGCCACATATACCGGCGACAGCTGGAACTTGATGCGGCTGTTGCGGTTCAGGATGTCGATAAGGGCAAAGCCCGTGGCGGCGCAGAGGAAGCCCGTGGTGGTGTGGAGCATGGAGTCCCAGTTGGGGTAGGTGATGAAGTAACACTCCAGTTCCCCCAGTATCTCCGCTGCGAAAATGAACAGCAGGATAATGATCTCCAGCACCGACGGCAGTTGGATACCGAAGTTCTGCTGAATGAAAAACGGCAGGATGAACAGCGCCAGCACCAGCAGGCAGATGAAGGCGCTTTCATATTCGCCCCGGATGATTGACATGACCAGCTCCGCCAGCACGATCAACCGCAGGGCCACATATACGGCGAACACCGCCGGCTGCTTGTGAATGGTCTCCTTCAGCCGCTGGGCCGTATCTCTGGGTTTGGGCATTTTTTTCATAAAGGCTCCTTCCCGGCACAGCACTGCGCCGCTGTGGTTTTTTCTGCATGGTATCATATCCCCGGTCAAAACGCAACGAAAAATGTGACAAAAATCGTGGCGGCCCGTCTTGACAAGCGGCCCGCTGTGTGGTAATCTAATAAAAATTTGCCATGTGGAGGTGTTGACCGTGACCGTCGTTTTTCAGGATGCCCAGATATTCCGCCGAGGTGTTCTCACCCGTGGGGATGCTGTTTTCTCTTTTGAAATCCGACAGGGCGCCAGTGTTTCTCCCGTTCATATTCCCGCCTCTTCTTTTGTGATATGTCCCGGTTTCGTTGATGTACACGTACATCTTCGTGAACCGGGCTTTTCTTATAAGGAGACCATGTCCAGCGGCACCCAAGCCGCCGCCCACGGCGGATATACCACAGTGTGTGCCATGCCAAATCTGGACCCGGTGCCGGACAGCCTGCCCCATCTGGAGCAGCAGCTGGCCCTGATCCGCCGGGATGCCGCCATCCGGGTGCTGCCCTATGGCTCCATCACCCGTGGCCAGCTGGGGGAGGAGCTGTCGGACATGGCGGCCATGGCCCCCTATGTGGCGGCCTTCTCCGACGACGGGCGAGGTGTGCAGAGCGAGGCGCAGATGCGCCTTGCCATGGAGACCGCCAAGGGGCTTCATAAGCTCATCGTGGCCCACTGCGAGGACAACTCCCTCCTCCACGGGGGCTACATCCACGACGGGGCTTACGCCCGCACCCACGGCCACCGGGGCATCTGCTCCGAAAGCGAGTGGGGGCAGATCCGGCGGGATCTGGAGCTGGTGCGCCAGACCGGCTGCGGCTACCACGTCTGCCACATCTCCACCAAGGAGAGCGTGGCCCTGATCCGCCGGGCCAAGGCGGAGGGGCTGGACGTCACCTGTGAGACGGCCCCCCACTATCTGCTGATGGACGAGACCATGCTGCAGGAGGACGGCCGCTTCAAGATGAATCCCCCTCTCCGCAGTCCCGCCGACCGGGAGGCCCTGCTGGAGGGGCTGGCC
>ENA-OOXA01001555-OOXA01001555.1-human-gut-metagenome-genome-assembly--contig:-NODE-1555-length-12601-cov-3.243105_pt1 | contig 12601 bp, 10 predicted proteins | sample MGYA00241581_ERZ501331 | MGnify/ENA primary metagenome ERZ501331 (study PRJEB25962, sample SAMEA2042982) | human gut metagenome | biome: human gut; feature: human-associated habitat; material: faeces...
CCGCCGATCTCGGTGCGGCCGGGGGCACTGTACAGCCCGGCCTCGGTGTGGGAGCCAAAGGTGGTTTCCAGCCCGTCCAGCACGGCGGCATAGCGGGCAGCCTGTGTGGGCGTTTGTTCGGGGGCGCAGCAGTACAGCGCAGCCAGACGGCTGGTGTGGGTGCCGTCGGCCAGCTCCTGCTTCCAGACAGAAACGGATCTCATCATGGTGAAGTTCCTCCTCTGAGCGATCAATATTCCCAAACCGGGGCAAGTGCTGCTCCGGTTTCTCTTACCCTAATAATAAAGAATCTCTGCGGAAAAGACCATGTATTATTGTTGCCTCTCGATGAAGCCTTAACTTGCGTTTCCGGGCTTGAAATCGCTGGCGGCCAACCCGTCGAGGTTGAGCATCCCCTCCAGCGCGGCCACATCGGCGGAGACGTCCAGCGCGTCGGACTGGAACAGCTTGTCCAACTGGTTTTCGAAAGCCGTGATCAGCAGGTCCATGGAGCGCTCGATGCTCTGCTTGGCCTCGGAGATGTTCTCGCCCTGCACATCCTGCGCCGAGAGCTGGGCGTAGGTGTTCAGCAGCTTGAGGGCCGTGGGCAGATAGTAGTCCATGAACTTTTGCAGCTGGGCTTTTTTGCCGGGGTCCTTCTTCGCCAGCGCAAAGATGCGGGCGCTGACCTCCTCCAAGCGGGAGATCTTAGCCGTCATCACCGGATCGGGGATGGCCTCGTTGGCCTTCCGGAGCTGGGCTTGCAGGGAAGCATAGGGGTCCTCCGGGGCGGGCTCCGCCTTGGGTTCTTCCTCTGTCTGGGGCGGCTGGGGTGCTGCACCCCGCACGATGAGGGTGCCGGTGCGGTGGTCGATGTAGGCATCGGCTCCGAAATAGCCGTGGTCGATGGCCCGCTCCACCACCGAGATGCCCTTGGCGGAGTCGATGCCCGCTGCGGCAAAGAGCTCGTCCAGCGGGATACTGCTCCGGTCACCGACGATCTTATCCAGTTTGCGTTCCAGCTTGCTGGCATTGCGCATCCGCAGCCCCATGCCCAGCGCCGCGCCGCCGCCGAGGATCTGGGTCAGCGCTGTAAGGAACTCGCCCCAGTCGAACCAGTAGCCCCACAAGTCGATGATGTCCCCCAGCCCGGCAAGGCCTACCACAAGGAAGATGGCACCGAACACCGTGCAGAGGGTGGTCAGGTTCTTGTGCCACTTTTTCGCGTTCTTCTGCTCGGCGGTGGGGATGTCGTGGCCGTAAACGGTCTCGTCGTCGCAGCCGACGGGGCGGGCGCTCTGGTCCGCGCGGGTGTCCTCGGCCCGGAAATCGCTGGCGTAGTCGGCGTTTTCCTGCTCTTTTTTCAGCGCGTCCCGATCGATGGCCCGCAGGATGAAGAACAGGATGCTCAGTTCCGGCGACATGGCGAAAAGCACCAGAAGGGCGATGGTGGGGATGCGGGCGAGATAATGTTTGCTGCGTCTTGGCTCCATGGGGCAAAATCCTCCTAAATGAAAAGAACCGTGTTCCACTTTATTATAGCGGAACGCGGCTCTTTTGTTAAGAGATATTTTCTTTGGGAGCAAATAGGGGAGTAAAAGCCTTATTTCATCAGGCTGCAAACAGCTTCAGCGTAGGCGGCAGGATCATCCACGGGCAGACCCTCAATGAGCTGAGCCTGTGCGTAGAGCAGGGCGCTGTACTTTTTCACCTTGTCGGTGTCGCCCGCTTCCTGCGCGGCTTTCAGCACCGCGAAGACGGGGTGGTTGATGTTCAGTTCCAGCACCTTGTCGCTCTTGACGCCCTCGCTGCCGGGCTGCTTGGAGAGGACCTTCTCCATCTCGATGGAGAGGGGGCCGTCGGAAGACAGGCAGACCGGGTGCTCCTTCAGGCGGGTGGAGACCTTGACCTCCTTGACCTTGCCGTCCAGTGCGTCCTTCATGGCGTCGAACAGAGGCTTGTTCTCGGCGGTGGCATCCTCGGCGGCCTTCTTCTCGTCCTCGGTCTCAAGGCCAAGGTCGCCGCTGTTGACGTTCTTGAACTCCACGGTGCCGTCCTTGCCCTCGGCATCCTTGCGGGGATAGGTGCGCATGATCTGGAGGCAGAACTCGTCCACATCTTCGGTCAGGAGCAGGACATCGTAGCCCTTGTCCATGACCAGCTCGGCGGCGGGCAGCTTTGCCAGACGGTCGGTGGAGTCGCCGGCGGCAAAGTAGATGTACTTCTGCTCAGCGGGCATCTTGTCCACGTACTCCTGCAGGGTGACCATCTTCTGCTCCTTGGCGGACCAGAACAGCAGCAGGTCGCGCAGCAGCTCGGCGTGCATCCCGTAATCGGAGTAAGCGCCGAACTTGATCTGGCGGCCGAACTCCTTCCAGAAGGCCTCGTACTTCTCACGGTCATTGGCCAGCATGGCGTGGAGTTCGTTCTTGATCTTCTTTTCCAGTGCGTTGTGGATCAGCTTGAGTTGGTTGTCCTTCTGGAGCATCTCACGGCTGATGTTCAGGCTCAGGTCCTGACTGTCCACGACGCCCTTGACGAAGCTGAAGTAATCGGGCAGCAGGTCGCCGCACTTTTCCATGATGAGCACGCCGGAGGCATACAGGGCCAGACCCTTTTCGTAATCCTTGGTATAGAAGTCGTAGGGACGGTGGCTGGGCACGAAGAGCAGGGCGTTGTAGTTCGCGGTGCCCTCGGTGCGGCTGACGATGACGCGGGCGGGGTCGGAGTAATCGTTGAACTTGTCCTTATAGAAGTTGGCGTACTCCTCGTCGGTGACTTCGCTCTTCTGCTTCTTCCAGATGGGCACCATGCTGTTCAGGGTCTCCAGCTCGGTGTAGGTCTCCCACTCCGGCTTGTAATCATCGGGCTTGGGATCCGGTTCGGGCTTCTGGCGGCTCTTCTCGCGCTCCATCTGGATGGGATAACGCACATAGTCGCTGTACTTCTTGACGATGGCCACGATACCATACTCGTCGAGGAAGTTCTCGTAGTTGTCGGTGTCGGTGCTGGGCTTGATGTGCAGGATGATCTCGGTGCCCGCGGTGTCCTTCTCGGTGGGGTTCAGCTCGTAGCCGTCAGCACCGCTGGACTCCCACTGCCAAGCCTCGTCGGAGCCATAGGCTTTGGAGATGACGGTGACCTTGTCGGCCACCATGAAAGCGGAGTAGAAGCCGACGCCGAACTGGCCGATGATGTCGATGTTCTCGTCCTTGTTCTCCTTCTTGAAGTCCAGCGAACCGGAGTGGGCGATGGTGCCGAGGTTGGATTCCAGCTCCTCTTTGGTCATGCCGATGCCGTTATCGGAGATGGTCAGGGTGCGGTTGTCCTTATCACGGGTGAGCAGGATGCGGAAATCGCCTTTGTTCATGCCGACGGAAGTGTCGGTCAGGCTCTTATAGTACAGCTTGTCGATGGCGTCCGAAGCGTTGGAGATCAGCTCCCGCAGGAAAATTTCCTTATTGGTATAGATGGAGTTGATCATCATATCCATCAGCTTTTTGCTTTCTGCCTGAAATTCTTTTTTCGCCATAATGCAAAACCTCTTTTGTTCAGATTTGGCGCCAAGGAGCCGGAGTTTCGGGATGACTGCTTAGCACTCATAACTTTCGAGTGCTAATATACACCGCTTCACACCAAAAATCAAGGGGTTTCATAAAAAGTTCAGAAATGTTTCGATTTCCTTTACATTCCCCCGCAAACTTATTATAATGATTCGGAAACCAAACCGGAAAGAATGACCCAAATGCAGTTTAAGACTTACCCTCTCCCCGGTGGGGGAGAGCTGGACGTATATCTGCGCACCCCGGCCCCGGCGATGCCGAACGCGCTGCGGCGGCCGCTGGTGCTGGTGGTGCCGGGCGGCGGGTACGAGCATGTCAGCGCCCGCGAGGCGGACCCGGTGGCTTTGCAGTTTGCGGCAGCGGGGTACCACACCGCCGTGCTGACCTACAGCGTCGGCGAGGGCGCACGGAATTACCAGCCGCTGCGCCAGCTCAGCGCGGCGCTTGCGCTGCTGCGGGAACATGCGGAGGCGTGGGGCGTCCTGCCGGAACAGATCGCAGTCTGCGGCTTTTCGGCGGGCGGGCATCTGGCCCTTTCCGGGGCTGTGCTGGACCTGCCCGGCGGTGAGGCGGCGGCCCAGCAGCGGCCCAATGCGGTGCTGCTGGCTTACCCGGTGGTCACGGCGGGAGAGCACGCCCACCGGGGCAGCTTTGTTCGGCTGTCCGGCAGCGAGGACCCGGCGGACCACCAGAAATTCACGCTGGAAGATAGGATCACGCCGGACACGCCGCCCGTCTTTGTCTGGCACACGATGGAGGACGCCACCGTTCCCGTGGAGAACACTCTGTTGCTGCTCGCAGCGCTGCGGAAGAACCGCGTCCCCTGCGAAGTCCATCTGTTCGAAAAGGGCGTCCACGGCACCAGCGTCTCCACCGCCGAGGTCGATGCCGCCAGCGCCCACCGCGCCCACTGGGTGCAGCTGGCTGTGGAGTGGCTGAACGACACCTTCGATTTTCATCTGGCATAAAATGGTTTTGTGCGTGTCTACAAAAATTTCATGAAAAAATAGTTGACCTGCAACAAAAATTAGCGTATACTGGTTCAGCGAAAACGAACGCCGGGGCACACCCCCGGAAGAGAAGAGGGAACACATATGGCAATGCGGCCGGAAATTTCGGTCAAGGACCTGCTGATGCAGGCCTTTCTGACCGGCTGGGAGCTCTCCGACAAGAGCATCTCGCAGGACGAATATCTTCAGAGCGCCATTCAGGTGATCGAGGTGCTTCAGGTGGAGCCGGAAAACCTCTACGCCGAGGAGGGCCTCGGTTTGCCGGACGGCGAAGAGGTGGATCATCTGGACGATCTGCTCCGCGCAGACGGTCAGTGGCTCTATTACGGTGTGGAAGAGGAGAACTTCTTCCTGATTCAGTGGTATCCGGATGTGGAGTCCGCCAACGCAAAGCTGGCAGAGCTGGATGCTATGGGCGACGGCAGCAAGCAGTACCTCGTGGATATGAGCCTGAAGCGCTCGACCCCCACCGTGGCCGAAAACTTCGGCAGCTCAAACCCGGTGCAGCTTCGTTCTTGATATTTTTGGAATAAGGAAAGGGAACCCAAGCGATGCAGCTTTCTCAGATCGAACGGGAGCAGCTTTACGCCATCCTCGAAAAATACGACCAACACCCCAAGGTGCAGGAAATGCGGGAGTTCATCCAGCACGGCGATGTGACCACCTATCAGCACTGCAAGAATGTGGTGCTGGTCAGCTTTTGGATCAACCGCCGCTTTCATCTGGGCGCGGATGAGACGGCGCTGGCGGTGGGCGGCTTCCTGCATGACTTCTATCTGTATGATTGGCACAAGACCAGCAGCTTCCACGGGCTGCGCCGCCTGTTCGAGATGCACGGCTTTTCCCACCCCGGTTCCGCTTGTGTGAACGCGAAGCGCTACTTCCAGATCACCAAGAAGGAGCAGAACATCATCCAGAGCCACATGTGGCCGCTGACCTTCCGGCATGTGCCCACCTGCCGCGAGGCGGTCATCGTCTGCTTGGCCGATAAGTACTGCGCAGTGGTCGAGAGCATGTTCCGCCGCGCCAAGGCGGCTGCGACCGTCGGTGCGGACGAAACCGACGAGACCCTGTGGTAATCACGAGAATGAAAAATCCCCGCTGGCGGTCTGCCAGCGGGGATTTTTTGCGGATCTGAGAGAAAAATCACTCCGACCGCAGGGCCTTGACGGGGTCGGACTTGGAGGCACCCTTGGCGGGGATGAAGCCGCCGAGGATGGTGAGCACGGTGGCGAGAACGATCAGCACGAGGGCTGCGCTCAGCGGCAGACGGGCCACCACGTTGGTGCCGTTGGAAACTTTCTGGATGATCATGTTGCCGGGGATGAGCAGGATCTCGCTCAGGATGATGCCCATCACGCCGGAGCACAGGCCGATGATGAAGGTCTCGGCGTTGAACACCTCGGAGATGTTCCGCTTGGACGCACCGATGGCGCGCAGGATGCCGATCTCCTTGCGGCGTTCGAGGACGCTGATATAGGTGATGACGCCGATCATGATGGAGGAGACCACCAGCGAAATGGAGACGAAGGCCACCAGCATGTTGGAGATCATGTTGATGATCTCGGTGACGGAGGTCATCAGGGTGCCGACGACGTCGGTGTACTGGATGACCTTATCCTCAGCGCCCTGCGCCTTCATGTTGTCGTTGTAGGCGTCGAGCTTGGCCACGACGCTGGCCTTGTGGTCGAAGTTCTGCGGGTAGATCTTGATCTGGCTGGGGTCGTCGAGGTCGGCGTAGCCCAGCGTCTGCAGGTTGCTGTCGTAAGTGGCGTTGGAGGAGAGCATGGCCGACTTCATCAGGTCGGTCAGGTCGTCCTCGGTCATGTTCACCTTGATGGCATTCTGGAAGGCCTCAGCGTCGATCTTGAGGGCGCTTTCCATCTGGCTGCCCAGCTGGGCGAAGCTCTGCTGCATCTGGCTCTGGAGGTTCTGGCCCATCTGTGCCATCACCTGCGTCATGGCCGTCTGCATGGCGGCACCGAGCTGGGTCTGCAGCGTTTCGGTGATCTGGGACGAATAGCTTTCCATAATGGTGGACATGGACTTCTGCATGGCCTCCGAGAACTGCGTCTGCAGCTCATCCTGATCGAACAGATCGCTCATGGCGCCGTTCATCAGGGTCTTGAAAGCGTCGCTCTTGAGGTACTGGGAGAAGCTGATCTTGTTCAGGTTCAGGATGCCGTTGCCAATGACGTAATCCTTGTAGCCTACGAGGACTTTCTGGGCAAGCTCCTGAATCTTATCCTCCGAAATGGAAAGGTCCATGTTGGCGAAGATGTCGGTCAGGGCGCTCATGTCCATGTCGGGCATTTCGGTCAGGTCCATGTCGAGCTGGAAGTCGTCGGGGTTCAGCAGCTGGCTGAAATCCACCGACCCGTTGTCGAAGTCAAACGCACCGCTCAGGTCAAAGTTCAGCTTGCTGGTGTCGAATTGGAAGGCGCTCTTGAGCTGGTCGGTATCGATGCTGAACAGGGAGGCCATATCAAAGGCGGAAGCCTTTTCGGTGCCGAAGGGCTCACCGTTCATCACATTGATGGAGGGGTTGGCCAGCTGATCCTTCACGAGTGGGGAATCGGCGGCGCTGGCGATGACGTGCTGGGTCAGGGAAGCGGGGTAAGCGATGCCGGAAGAAAGCATGGCCGCGGAGGCATCTTCCTTCGGCTGGACAACACCCACGACGGTGAGGGACTCGCCGGAAGCGACGAGATCTTTCAGGAAGTCCTTGTCGTCGGACTTGTCCACCCAAGCGTTGTGCTCGTCGTCCCGCAGATAGCGGTCGGCGCTGTTCACAAGCTTGAACTCAATGCCGATAAAGTCATCGTATCGGTACGTTTTGAAGTCCGAGGGGACATCGACGTTCTGGTTCTGGGCAAACTGCTTGATCATCTTGTCCAGTTCGGCGTTGTCCCGCAGACCGAGGGCATACAACGCGTAATCGGTGATGGTGCCGTCCGCGCCGAGGACCGCCACGCACTCGTTGTAGTTCTCCGGCCAGCGGCCCGCCTTGACTTCGTACTGGGAGTTATAGAGCTCCGCGCTCTCCGGCAGCTGGTAGAAGACGCTGGTGTTCATCATGGAGGACATCATGTCGTTGGAGGAACTGGTGGAGCTGATGCCCAGCGAGGCGAGGGAGGAGTCCGGGTTCACCTGACGAACGGTGCCGTCGGCGTTCTCCCTGTAGATCTGGGGCTGCACATTATAAGAATACTCGATGGAGGTGGCATCCTCCGCGATGGTGCAGTCGCTGCTTTCCAGATAGGCCTTGAGGGACTTCAGGTCGTTGGAGGTGATGCCCGCGACCATCTGGGTGATGAGCTGCCGCACCGGGACCATGCCCTCCTCCGTGGTGGTGCTGGAGCTGGAACTCGGCGCGCCGGAGGTGAACAGGGAAGTCAGGTCCATGCCGCTGCTCAAAATTTGCAGCGGGTATTCGGACAGGGTGGACTTTTCGGTGTCGTCGATATACTGGTTGACGCCCGCCGACAGCGAGATGATGAGGGCGATGCCGATGATGCCGATGGAACCGGCAAAGGCTGTGAGCAGGGTGCGTGCCTTTTTGGTCAAAAGGTTGTTGAAGCTCAGGCCCAGTGAGGTGAGGGGCGACATGGACGAGCGGCCCATGCTCTTATGCACCGGCGGGGACAGCTTGGAGGTGTCCGGCTCATAGGGGGCGGTGTCGGAGAGGATGACGCCGTCCTTCAGGTTGACGATGCGGGTGGCGTACTGCTGGGCCAATTCCGGGTTGTGGGTGACCATGACCACGAGGCGGTCCTTGGCCACTTCCTTCAGCAGCTCCATGACCTGAATGCTCGTCTCACTGTCCAGCGCGCCGGTGGGCTCGTCGGCCAGCAGGATGTCGGGGTTGTTGACGAGGGCGCGGGCGATGGCCACGCGCTGCATCTGGCCGCCGGACATCTCGGTGGGGTGCTTGTGGAGCTGGTTGCCGAGGCCGACCTTTTGGAGCGCCTCGGCGGCCCGGCGGCGCCGCTCGGCCCCCGAAACGCCGGAGATGGTCAGGGCCAGCTCCACATTGGCCAGCACCGTCTGATGCGGGATGAGGTTGTAGCTCTGGAACACGAAGCCGATGGTGTGGTTGCGGTAGGAGTCCCAGTCGCGGTCGGTGTACTTTTTGGTGGAGATGCCGTTGATGATGAGGTCGCCGCTGTCATAGCGGTCCAAGCCGCCGATGATGTTCAGCAGCGTGGTCTTGCCGGAGCCGCTGGGGCCGAGGATGGCGACGAATTCGCTGTCGCGAAGGTTCAAACTGACCTTGTCAAGGGCCGTCTGCACAAGATCGCCGGTCTTGTACTCCTTGTGGATCTTTTTGAGTTGAAGCATGGATTCTGCCTTTCTGTAAACGCTGAAGATAAATCACTCTATTCTATCAGACGAATGTGAACAAATCGTTGCTTCTTGTTCGATTTCCGGTTGGGAAAGTTTGACACAATGAAAGAATTTTTCAACGATAGACAAAGAAATAACTCCCTCTTGCAATTGCAGCGAAAAGATGGTATTCTGAAAGTACGAAAGGCTTTTCCATCGGCTTTTCTTTGTCGAAGTACGCTGAAACGTGAAAAACAAGGCGAAAATCCGGGGCAAAACGACACATTTTAACGCTTTTTAGGGGATTGAATCTTTCTTGTCTGCTCTATAAAATAAGAATGAAAACCTGTATCTAATAAGGTACAGGAAGGAACGCAGCAAGGAGGAATCTTTTATGGAACGAGCATATGCCCCGTTGGTTCGGCAATTTTCGTCGATCAAGGGCTATCAGACCGCGTATACGCTGGTCTACTCGCTGGATGCGGCCGCCGAGGGCAGTTGTCAACTGACGCTGGCCCGGCAGGGAGCGCAGGAACAGCGGGTCAGCATGTTGGTTCCGCTGGACCCGAAAAAGGGGTATCGGCTGCTGCAGTATCTCTATGAAAATGCCGTGCAGCCGGAGCATTGGGACGATGTGATTGCGGATCATCTCCCGGCGCTGGCGGCCGCACCGAGAGGAGGCACCGCGCGTGAGCAGTGAACGGGAGGCGGCGGGCATGCGCGTCGCGCTGATGAGCTACGACGAACGGGAACTCCGGGTCCGGAAATTTTATCTGGAGGAGCAAAGCCCGACGATCTCGTGCACTTGTTTCCAAAGCGGGGAACCGGTGCTGGAAGCGCTGCGGAAAGCGTGGTGCTTCGATGTGCTGGTACTGAGCGGCCAGTTGGAGGATATGGACAGCCTGACGTTCATCGAGCGGCTGAACCAACTGCCCAACCGCCCGGCGCTGCTTTTGCAGGGGGATGGCTGGTACGACGATCACACCACATCCTGCCTGAAGCGCAGCCGGAAGATGTTCTGCATCGAACACGGTCATCTGCAGGACCTGATGCGGGGGCTTTTGGGGGTCCCCGGCCAGAACTCCACCCGGATCGAGCGCTTCTGCATCCAACTGTACGAGCAGTGGGGCATCCCGCAGCCCAACACCAATTGCGAATATCTGACGCTGGCGTTACAGATCGCCTGTTCAGCCGATGGAAAGCTGGCGCTCCGCAAAGAAATCTTACGGGGCGTCGCGGATGAATATCATATCACGGTGGCCGCTGTGGACAGCGGCTTGCGACGCATGATCGACGGGCTCGAAACGCGGGCCCCCTCCGGTTGGGAGCGCTACAAGGCCGAAAACAGCCTCACCGGGATGAAGATCACGACGGGAAAATTGATCTACTCGCTGCAGCGGACCGTGCTGCGGCAGGGCATCGTGAAACGGGAGCATCTGTAAGGAGGTCGGCACTATGGTCAGGCAGGGGCAGGGAGAAGCGGAATTTCCGCAAAAACAGTTGGAAACGGCATTTCTGCACTCGCTGCGCCTGATGGATCAGAACCGGGAGTATTTGCAGATGCACCTTGCCCCGGCCGCCGACTCCCGCGCCGCACAGGCGCTGGACGACATGGCTGTGGAGTCGGCCCGGCTGGAACGGACGTTCCGGGAAGTGATGGAGCTTTCCGCCCCGGAGCAGCCGCTGCACAAGCTCCCGCTGGACCTCTGCCAACTGGTCAGCCAGATGGCCCGGATGGAGGAGGAGATCAAGGCTCAGTGCGGCACGACCCTTCGGGCGGACTGCGGCGGCCTGACCCAGTGCCTCGTCTGGGGCGACCGGGCCATGGCGGAGCAGATCTGCTTCCATCTGCTTTCCAACGCCCTCCATGCCGTCGCCCCCGGCGGCAGCATCACCGTGGGGCTGCGCAGAACGGAGCAGGACGTCACCCTCTTCGTGGAGGATGACGGCTGTGGTTTGCCGGAGGGCGAAAGCTGGCTGGAAAACCGCCGCCGCTTTCTGGGCGGGGCACAGGCGGGGTTGCTGCTCTGCCGCCGGTACTGCCGCCAACTGGGCTGGGAGCTTGCGCTTCTGCCCCGCAGCCCGCGGGGGGCCCGCGCGGAGCTGAAGCTCCCGCTGCCCGCCCGGCCCGTCCCCATCGAAGCGACGGTCGAGTTCCGCTCCTCCGCCGACAGGACCCCCACCGCATTGCAGCACCAGCTCCGCCGGGAACTCTATCTGCTCACCCGCAAAACACCGCTGTCGGATTGAACCGCATTTTCATACCCGCAGCAAAACCAACCAAAACCGCAGCTCCCTCGCAAGCACCCGCTTGCGGGGGAGTTTTTGTCCGGGGCAAAAACACGCAGAGTAAAGAATCTTAGTTATTATGCTGGAAAAAGATGCCGCAAGTTCTGTGAAATTAACAAAATGTTTAACTTTATGAGCGGAAAATACTATTTTTTGCGTGTAAAATGGGGCATGCTAATTGATTGTTCCGACGGTTTTGGTTATAATACAATTGTATGCGAACCGAATGAATGATTCGCTAACGAACTAATTTTTGGCAAAGATCAGACGAAAAGTCTGCTGCATAAAAACTGGTAGGAATCGTCTTTCAGGAGGAAAGAAAAACGTGAGAGTAGGTCTTGACATCGGCAGCACCACCATCAAATGCGTGGTGCTGGATGAACACGATGCGATTTTATATTCGACATATGAGCGCCATTATAGTCACATTCTGGAAAAGGCGCAGGAGCTGCTGCGCCGCATCGACGACGAGCAGCTGCATGGGCAGAAGGCCCTGCTGAGCATCTCCGGCTCGGCGGGCATGGGTCTGGCCGATAGCTGCGGCGTGCCCTTCGTGCAGGAGGTGTTCTCCACCCGCGTGGCGGTCAAGCAGTTCGTTCCGGCAACGGATTGTGTCATCGAGCTGGGCGGTGAGGATGCAAAGATCCTCTTCCTGACCAACGGCACCGAAGTTCGGATGAACGGCAGCTGCGCCGGTGGTACCGGCGCCTTCATCGACCAGATGGCCACCCTGCTGAAGATGAGCGCCGATGAGATGAACAAGGCCGCCGAAAAGGCCGAGCGCACCTACACCATCGCTTCCCGCTGCGGCGTTTTCGCCAAGAGCGACGTCCAGCCCCTCATCAATCAGGGCGCCCGCACGGAGGACATCGCAGCCAGCATCTATAAGGCCGTAGTCAACCAGACCATCGCCGGTCTGGCACAGGGCCGCCCCATCAAGGGCAATATCCTCTATCTGGGCGGCCCGCTGACCTTCAGCACCGTGCTGCGCAAGAGCTTCGACGAGGCGCTGGGCGTTACCGGCACCTGCCCGGAGAACAGTCTGCTCTATGTGGCGCTGGGCGCTGCCCTCTACGCGGACAAGGAGTTCAGCCTTTCTGACGTGGCCAAGGCGCTGGATGAGTATTCCGCCACCGCCACCTACGCCAGTGAGCCGCCGCTCTTTGCCACCAAGGAGGAGTATGAGGCGTTCCACGCCCGCCATATGTCCTTGCAGCAAACTTTCCAAACTATGGGTCGGTAATTCCTTTATATCATCCGCCTTCACGGAAGATACCGCACTAATCACCGTCCGTTTTTTCTGTTGCCCGTAAGCAATCACCTGCACCTCGTCCAACCCGGTCACATCCTCTTTTAAGATAACCCGTATCGTGTCCCTCGTATTTTCCGTGAAGTTCACGGTCTGAGATTTAAACCCGACAAACGAAATTTCCA
>ENA-OOXA01001558-OOXA01001558.1-human-gut-metagenome-genome-assembly--contig:-NODE-1558-length-12572-cov-10.462411_pt1 | contig 12572 bp, 10 predicted proteins | sample MGYA00241581_ERZ501331 | MGnify/ENA primary metagenome ERZ501331 (study PRJEB25962, sample SAMEA2042982) | human gut metagenome | biome: human gut; feature: human-associated habitat; material: faeces...
GGTTCTCGTTCAGGATTCTACGGATGCGGGCCGCCGCTTCTTCGTCTTTGGCCGCCATGTACAGGTATCCTCCGCCGCCGGCTCCCGGCAGCTTGTATCCATAGCACAGGTCTGCTATGCGGTCGATGACAGCCTGTACGGCAGGCGGGTTCGTTCCGCTGTCCAGCGCCTGGTTCTGTTTCCAGCTTACACCCACCAGCCTTGCCATTTCTTCGTAACTGTTCCGTTGGATGGCGTCGTGCATGTCCAGGGCATGCTGCTTCATCTGCCGCAGCAGTTCCAGGTGTTCCGTGCTGTTCAGGAACATTCCTTTTACAATTTCCGACAGGATACCCTTGGCCGTACGGGTCAGTCCCGTGTAGTACAGCAGGTGGCACTTGCGGTATTCGCTGTCCGTAAACAGGTGTTCGGGCAGCCAGCGTACCAGCGGAGTCTGTTTCCAGCCGCTTTCCGTCTGCAGCAGCTTGATGCCCGGCAGGATGCCTCCGTACTGGTCCTGCCAGCCGCCACCGGTGGTAAGCAGCTGTTCCAGTACCAGGGTGCGGTTGCCTATCTCCTGTTTGTCCCATCCCAGCCCGCAGAAATCATTTACGGCTCCCAGCATGGTAGCCGCCAGAATAGAACTGGTTCCCAGACCGGAACCCGCCGGAATGGCGGAGAGCAGGGTCACCTCCAGTCCGCAGCCGAAAGCCTTCAGCTGTTCCTCCAATGAGGCATACCGTTCGCGGCAGAAATCCGGATGGAAGCCTGCCAGGGCAAGTGCCGCCTTCGGTATGGAGAACGGCGAGCCTACTACGTTGAAGTGTCTCAGTTCTTCGTAGGTAGTCACTGCTTCCATGGCCCCCAGGTCTATGGAACGCAGGATGATATGATATTGTTCCTTGTTCGGTTTGATGTATACCTGTAGCGGAGGTTGTCCGTTCAGGGTAATGGCCAGGTTGATGACGTTTCCGCCCTCGTTCAGGCAATAGGGAGGTGTGTCCGTCCATCCGCCTGCCAGGTCAATCCGTACCGGGCTCCGCCCCCAGACAATCTGGTCGGCGTAGACCGACAGCCGTGGAGACTGGCGGTGGTAAGCCTGCTCCAGCAGTCCTTCGCGCATCTGTCCGAAAGCCTGTGCTTCCTGCCGTTGGGCCTCTTCTGTCTTCCCTTGCAGTTCCAGGGTGCGGGCACGGAACATCGCGTCGCCGACCCGTGTCATCAGTGGAGCCTCCCGGGGCAGTTCCTCCGGTAGAGGCAGGCTGTGTCCGGCAAACTGTTCTGCCGCCTCCTGCAGGTTCAGCTGGTAAAATACGCTGCGTTGCCAGTTTCTGGCCAGCGCTGTCCAGTTGGCGTCACGGAAACTCTCCCGTTGGGCGGTCAGCCGGCGCAGGTTGGCGTAGGCCGAAATTTCGTCGGCCGACAGCTTGCGTGCCTGTACCCAGACGGCACGTCCTTCCGCGTCGGTGGGGGCGTTCACCATCCATTGCAGCGCCTTGCCCAGTTCCTCCACCGTGTGGCATACCGGGAAGATACGGGCCGCCTGCAGGTCGTTTGTCCCTTCTATGTCAGTTGTCTGCAGGCCTCGTTCAGCCAGCCATTCCGTGACGGGACGTCCCAGGTAACTGACTGTTTCGTCTGTCAGGCTGCCCTTGAAAGCGTCGTTGAATCCGTAGGGACGGGCTACATAGTCCGTTTCTCCCAGCGGAACCACATCGATGCACACTCCGGCAGGTACCTCCAGTCTCCAGTTGTTTACCGGTACTCCGGTAACGATGTTCCGGTGGTTCAGCCTCCATCCCTTGCCGATGAAGCTGTTTTCCACCCACAGTTCCGAATTCTCCGGTTTCAGTTCGATTTGGATTTCCGCGTTCTGGGTGAACATGGCCGGATGCGGCTTCACCTTGTGCAGGTTGATTTCCCGCTGGTCCACAACCAGGTTCTGCACCGCCAGGGTCGACGAAATCATCTCCCGGCTCGTGCCGTAGTGGTAGAACTCACCGTCCGGCAGGGGCAGGATGGCTACGCTCAGGCGGTTTACCTCTTCGTCCGTTTGCTGCGGATGTTCGCCCAGGGCAGGACCGAACTCCGAGTACATGTCGTAGTAGCCCGTTTCCCCGTTTCGGGTGGAACGTCTCATGATCAGTTCCACCGCCCGGTCACTCAGCAGCCATACCCCGATGTCCATCAGGAAGTAGGAGTGCTGCATCAGTTCGCCCAGCGTCTCTACGCTCGGTTTCTGGAGCATGTAGTCCAGTCTCTCCGGTGTCTGCCGGTTCATCACGAATACCCCGTGGTTCTTGGCCAGGCTCGGGTCTACCCAAAGTCCGTAGCACACCACATCCGCTTCCGGAATAGACTGCAACGGCTTTCCTGCACGTACCAGGATGTCTCCGCTTACAATCATCGTGTGCAGGCTGTCGGGAGCCTTCTCCATCATCTGCTGGTAGAGCGGCAGTTGCAGCGAAAGCAGGTTCTGGGTGAGCCGTTGTCCGCGTCCCCAGCGGTATACCGGTATCGGGGTCAGGATTTTGCCCGATGGCGCGTAGGCAGGCAGGCGCCGGCTCTGTCCGCCCGCGTGCAGCAGGATACGTTTTTCACGGGACAGCCATTCCGAAGCATCCGTGGCCCCTTCGTGGGCCATACAGGCCTGCAGCAGCCAGGTGGTTCCTCCTCCCGAACCCAGCTTGTGTCCGATGGGGTCCGAGGTGCAGAACCATTCGTTCCGGTCTGCGTGTGTTATATCATGAAAACATTCCACCAGGTTCGGTGGAAGTGATAATAGCTTTTTCATCTTGGTTTAATGAACAATGATTAATGAATAATGAATAATGGTCAATGAAAAATGAATAATGAATAATGAACAATAATCAATGAATAACGGAACAGTAGTATATACCCGTTTTTAATTATTCATTTTTAATTATTAATTATTAATTGTCTTACAGTTTGAAGATTCGTTTCATGAGTTTCCATTTTTCGTGCGGAGAATCTTCCGGTCGGGCCTTCTGGAATTTGGCCATGTGGGCTTCCCATTCCGCCTGGCGGGGCAGGGTACCCAGCCGGGTATAGTCCCGTTCGAAATCGAATTCGTCGGTGGTGTCCATAATCATGAAGAGCCGTGTCCCGTAAAGGTAAATCTGCATATCCAGAATTCCTACGGTACGGAAACCTTCTTTTACTTCTTCCCATACATGGTCATGTTCGGCCACATAGGCAGCTATCAGTTCCGGATCGTCATACAGATCCATGGTTTGGCAAAAACGTTGCATAAAATTAAGGGGTTAAAAATGGGGAAAGTGCCTTGATTCCCATTGGGGAGAACAGGCACTTTCTATGGTTTTGCTTTACGAGGTTATCGTTGCAAACAGTTGCCTCGCTTAAATTGTTAACTTTTAATTATTTGGAAGAGTACATACTCTCATAATATTTCTGATAATCTCCAGAAGTTACATTATCCATCCATTCCTGGTTGTCCAGATACCAGCGCACCGTCTTTTCTATGCCCTCTTCAAACTGCAGGCTCGGTTCCCACCCCAGTTCCTTCTGCAGCTTGGTGGAGTCGATGGCATACCGCATGTCGTGCCCCAGACGGTCGGTAACGTAGGTTATCAAGTCCATGTCTTCCCCTTCCTTGCGTCCCAGCAGACGGTCTACTGTGTTTATCACCACTTTAATGATGTCAATATTCTTCCACTCGTTGAAACCACCAATGTTATACGTTTCTGCAATCTTGCCGTTGTGGAAAATTACGTCGATGGCACGTGCATGGTCTACCACATACAGCCAGTCGCGCACGTTTTCACCTTTACCGTATACCGGCAGTGGCTTGCGGTGACGGATGTTATTGATGAACAGTGGAATCAGCTTTTCCGGGAACTGATACGGTCCGTAGTTGTTTGAGCAGTTGGTCACGATGGTCGGCATGCCGTAGGTGTCGTGAAAGGCCCGTACAAAGTGGTCACTGCTGGCCTTGCTGGCAGAGTAGGGGCTGTGCGGGTTGTACTTCGTATCCTCGTAGAAGAAATCCTTCCCGTACGCCAGGTGATGTTCCGCCGACGAAGCCGTGGTAGTGAACGGCGGCTCGATACCCTCCGGATGCGTCATCTCCAGTGCCCCGTACACCTCGTCGGTAGAGATATGATAGAAACGCTTGCCCTCATACTTCTCCGGCAGACCTTCCCAGTACACCTTGGCCGCCTGCAGCAGCGACAGCGTACCCATCACGTTGGTGCGTGCAAAGGTAAACGGATCCTTGATGCTGCGGTCCACGTGACTCTCCGCCGCCAGGTGAATGATGCCGTCCACGTGATACAGCTCCATTAGCTCCTGCATCTTCTCATAGTCGCAGATGTCCGCTTTAATGAACACATAGTTCGGCTGGTTTTCAATGTCTTTCAGGTTCGCCAGGTTTCCCGCATACGTCAGCTTGTCCAGGTTGATGATGCGGTACTCCGGATACTTGTTCACGAACAGGCGCACCACGTGGCTGCCAATAAATCCGGCACCGCCGGTAATCAGTATGTTGCGTTTGAATGTAGTCATAATCGGTAAATATTAAAGAGTTAGTTTTTCTTTGTCAAATGCTCAATACACACTTTCAGTGAATCTGTCCAGTAGGGGATACGCAGGCTGAAAGTTTCCTTGATTTTTGTTTTGTCCAATACAGAATAAGCCGGACGTTTTACTGGACTTGGGAACTCGTTACTGTGACAAGGCTGAATGTCACACTCCGTATGCCCGGACATGGTCGCAATAGACTTGGTAAAGTCATACCAGGAACAAACTCCTTCGTTACTGTAATGGTAAATCCCTGTTTTGCTATAAGTGAATGCAGGCTGTTCTGCGGCATAGTCTTTCAATACGGTCTGAATGGCTTTTGCCAAATCGTAGGCATAGGTGGGTGTACCTGTTTGGTCGAATACCACTTTCAGCTGCGGTTTGGTAGCTGTCAGGTTCAGCATCGTTTTCACGAAGTTTTTGCCAAATTCAGAATACAGCCATGCCGTACGAATAATCACGTATTCGCATCCGGCTGCCTTGATATTTTCTTCTCCTTCCAGCTTGGTTAATCCGTATACGCCAGTCGGAGTTCCCTTCTGTTCTTCCCGGCAAGGAATGTTGTAAGGGTCACCGCCGAATACATAGTCTGTAGACACATGTATCAGCAAACCACCTGCTTCTTTCATGGCTATGGCCAAGTTTTGCGGGGCCGTTGCATTGAGTGTGCGGCAGAAATCTACATCTGTTTCCGCTTTGTCCACATTGGTATAAGCCGCACAGTTTACGATACAGTCCACCTTATGTGTTTTTACCAGTTCCTTTACAGCTTTCAGGTTTGTAATGTCAAGCAGGGTCGTTTCCAGCCCTTCCATTTCCGTCACATCCGTGAAAATGAAGTGGTCGGTCATTTCTTTGCTTATAAGGCGCATTTCATTTCCTAATTGTCCGTTAGCGCCTGTCACAAGTATATTCATATTCCCTTGGTTTTTTATTCGTACAAAGGTATGTTGATATCGAAAGGAGAATCAAAATCCTTCAGCAGCGGATGCTTGGTATCCTTCTCGCTCAGGATAGCGTGTTCCGTCGGAATGCGCCAGTCAATACCCAGCGAATTGTCCAGAATGCTGATGCCTCCGTCCGCTTCCGGGTGATAGAAGTTGTCGCACTTGTACTGGAAGATGGCCGTTTCACTCAATACGGCAAAACCGTGCGCAAAACCGCGCGGCACAAAAAACTGGCGATGGTTTTCTTCCGTCAGTTCCACAGACACATGCTGTCCGTAAGTAGGACTTCCTTTTCGGATGTCTACAGCCACGTCCAGCACGGCACCTTTCACGCAGCGTACCAGTTTGCTTTGTGTATAGGGCGGGTGCTGAAAATGCAGTCCGCGCATTACCCCGTAGGATGACATGCTCTCGTTGTCCTGCACAAAATTAATTTTGCCCACCTTTTCTTCAAATTCCCGTTGCGAGAAGGATTCAAAGAAATACCCTCTGGCATCTTTAAAGATACGTGGTTCAATAATTACCACACCCTCTATCGCTGTTTTAATAACTTCCATCTTAATTATTTTTGATATGGCTAACCTTTTTCGTTTTGATACTTAACTTAAAACGTTTTTAACTATTCATTTTTAATTATTCATTATCAACGTTTTTCATTCTTCATTATTAATTATTCATTAATCCAGGTTTGCTTCCCCGGTACGCTCCACTTCATCAATCACCTTCAGCAGATATTGGCCATACTGGTTCTTCAGCATCGGCTGTGCTTCTTCACGCAACTTGTCCGCTGTAATCCATCCTTTGCGATACGCAATACCTTCCAGACATGCCACTTTCAGCCCCTGGCGTTTTTCAATCACTTCAATGTAGGTAGAAGCTTCCGCCAGTGAGTCGTGCGTACCTGTATCCAGCCAGGCAAATCCACGGCCTAATGTCTGTACTTTCAGTTCCCCATCTTCTAAGAAACGCTGGTTCACCGTGGTAATTTCCAGTTCACCGCGAGCCGACGGCTTGATGCTTTTGGCTACGTCTACCACCTTGTTCGGGTAGAAATACAATCCCACCACTGCATAGTTTGATTTCGGATGCTGCGGTTTTTCTTCGATGGACAGGCAGTTACCCAGCTTGTCAAATTCCGCCACTCCGTAACGTTCCGGATCACTCACCCAGTAGCCGAATACCGTAGCCTTCTTTTCTTCTTCAGCGGTGCGTACCGCTTCGCGCAGCATGGCACTGAAACCATTTCCGTGGAAAATGTTGTCACCTAACACCAGGCAGGCAGCATCATTCCCAATGAACTTTTCTCCGATGAGGAAAGCCTGAGCCAGTCCGTCTGGCGAAGGTTGTTCTGCATATTCAAAACGTACCCCGAAGTTACTGCCGTCACCCAACAAGCGCTGGAATCCCGGCAAGTCGTAAGGAGTAGAGATAATCAAAATTTCACGGATACCCGCTAACATCAATACCGAGATAGGGTAGTATATCATCGGTTTGTCAAACACGGGGAGCAATTGCTTGCTCACTCCTTTTGTGATGGGGTAGAGGCGTGTGCCGCTGCCGCCGGCTAAGACGATTCCTTTCATTCTCCGTATTTTTTATAGATTTCGGATATTTGTTCTGCTATATTATCCCAATTATATTTAGACATATTATAATCAACAGGTTGGTAAGGATTGGAAATATTTTTTTGTAATTTGTCTGCTAATTCATCTATATTGCCAACCTTAAAATATACATCTTCTTTTAGCTGAACCTCTAAATTTGCAGGTATATTGCTTACGATAACGGGTAAACGATAACTCATTGCTTCCAATAAAGCAATAGGTAGCCCTTCATGTGAAGAAGGAAGCACAAAGCATCTTGCATGAGTTAAAAGAGAATGTAGCTTTTTCCCTTTTATAAATCCGGTAAGTATTACCCCATGCTGCTTCGCTTTTTCTTTGAGGTTTCTTGAATAATCATCTTCGAAATCTGTGTCTCCTGCTAAAACAAGTTTACAACCTTTGCTGTCGATTCTTGTAAAAGCTTCTACAAGATGATGGAGATTCTTTTCTGGAACAAATCTACACATTCCTAGAATGTATTTACCTTCTTCAATGCCAAGCTCTTGAAAATATTCAGGGAAATTACAAATGTCAGGTTCAGGAACTCCGTTGTATATTAAATGACAATCCGTACGATTGTATTTTTTGATTAAAATGTCATTAATTACATTTGAGATGACAATCACTTCATTGGCAAACATTGTTCCCATTCGCTCTCCTAATTTCAACATGAATTTAGCGGCTTTTCCCCATTTGTCACGGTCATAATCTGGACCATGATGGGTGAATACTACTTTCATGCCTAAAAGTCGAGCCATTGGTACAAGTAAAGCTGGCCCAATAGCGTGTATATGTACAATATCACCCTTTAATGATTTTGCCTTTATGATGGCTTTAAAAGTATGAACTATAGCTTCAAAAGATTTCTTTTTGGGAGTTTCAATGTCAATCAGTTTTACTCCTTTATATTCAGTAAGTAAGTCTTTGACATAGCTTTTTCTGCGAATTACTGTTACATCATATCCTTTAGTAGCAATACGTGGAAAAAGCTCCTCACAATGAGTCTCTACTCCTCCCATAATGTTTGGGATGCCTCGGGTTCCGGTTACTACTATTTTCATAACGATTATCTGTCAAAATTCAAGTCACCCTGCTGCGGGTCTTGTCCTACGTTGCAGTATTTAAAGTCCAGACAAGCAGGTTTGCCTTGTATGGAGCGCAGTTTGTTCTTCAATGCCCATTTCAGTGGATACTTGATATACTTGTGCATTACAGGACTTGCCGTTCCTACCATCCAGCAGTTCTTCGGGCATTTGCGTACCTTTGCACGCACTTTGGCAGCCTGTTCGCTGTTCCAAATAGTCATAAAGTCAGCATCATGTATGTTACCCATACTCCAGCTTTTCGGCGTGTCGCTTCCTGCCGGCTTCAGTTTGTCGTTCGATACGTTGTTAGGGTCAGCAGCTAACTTCTCGTTATATTCAGCTACGCTTATGTCGTCGCCGTCCAACTTCGTTTTGTTCTCAGCATTCTTATCATCCATACGGGTTTCCAGTCCGTTGCACGGCATTACTTCTCCCCATGGATCAATAAAGAAGTTAGCTGTACCTGCTTCACATGGCAACATGCGGCGGTTGCCTTCAATATAGTTTATCAGTCCCATGTTAAACCATGCACGGAACCAGCTCTTCGGGCTCTTCTCCTTCAGCTGCCAATCAATGAGTTTCCTGAAGTTTCCGCACACCTCATCATGATTGGTGATAACGTTATCTCCCTTATGAAAATAGTAAGAATTGTGGAATGCCGCTGTCGCAAACTCCAATCCCATAGACATAGAGAGCTGATAAAGTTTGAGCATATCTCCCGAGTTATAGTTACTCACTGTACAACCAAAACCAATATCCTTCAAACCCATACTCTGAAGAGTCTTCAACGTCTGGATAGCTTTGTCAAAAGTACCTTGACGCCCTCTAAGTTCATCATTCTTCTCTGCAAGTCCTTCAATAGATATGCGAATACCAATGTTAGGAAATTTCTTAGCTAAAGCTATTACTCGATCCTGAAACCAGCCCGACGTAGATATTACTATGCGATCAGTATGCTTATAACACTCTTCTACAATTTCATCCAGGTCTTCACGAATGAAAGGTTCACCACCGGTCAGGTTTATGAACTTTAATTTGGGAAGCGAACGGAGGTCAGAGGCTTTTAGCTCCTCTTTCTTATCCGTCGGATTCTTCCAAATGTTGCACATCACACAACGCATCGGGCAGCGATACGTTAGAATAATACTTGCGTCCGTTGGACACGGCACATTCATGTTTGCCATACTATCTGTTGTTTTTTGTTTTAATCTAAAAATAATTGTATATCCGTTCCTGAAAATCCGGTTTACTGATAAATCTTCAGGATATTTTGATAATAGCTTTCGCTGTTATATCTCTTTTGTGAAGTAATAGCTATTTCTTTATAGTCGAATGTGTGTTGCCACATGGCTTCTAACTTGCTTGTCAGATCATTCACATTGCGACTTTCAAAGGTCATACCCGTCACGTCGTTTTCTATCAGTTCAGGTATTCCGCCAATACGTGCGCCCAGTACCGGCGTACCCAAGCATTGTGCCTCAATGACAGAAAGTGGATTGTTCTCGTACCATTCTGAAGGTATAACACTGAAGCGTGCTTTACTGACAATTTCCTTTATTTCATCCCATTGTTTATATCCGACAAACTCTATATTGGCATTTGTTGTTTCGTTTTTAAGTTCATCGCTTAATGGACCGCCGCCAATTATAACCAGTTTATAAGGTAGTTTTTGGGCTGCTTTAATAAGAGTTTTTACTCCTTTTTCATGACTTAGTCTGCCTACATAACAATAATAGTTTTCTTTTTCATATGTATCTTTTTTGCATTTATCTATGTCGATAAAGTTACATAGAGATACTAATTTTTTTGAGTTAAAACCGCCTTGTGCCATTTTTTGCGCTATAAACTTACTTGGGCATATAAATACATCAGTGCATTCTTCCAGTCTTCTTCTGTTCCATGTTGTGGCTTCTTTATATCCAATAAGAGATGCCAACGCTGAGCCTTTCATGCATTTATATGTTTTACATGATGATTTATCTTCGTTAAAGCACAATTCACAAATATCATTTCCATTGCGTAGACAGTCATATCTCGGACATAGTAATTTATAATCATGAAGTGTCCAAACTACTTTTATTCCCTTATTATGAGCTAATTCACCTACAATAGGAGATAAGTGTGTATGAATATTATTTAGGTGTACCACTTCCGGTTTGAAATCATCTAGCAGCTTTGTAAATTTAGCCTTCACCTCAGTTGAACCAAATGGACGTGTAAAAGCCATTAGTTTACTCATATTTTTGGGAAAATATTTGTTCCAAGGTGTTTCCATGTTTTGGGAATAATCCATTGCAAAAACAGCTACATTATGACCATGTGATTTTAATAACTGTTCTAAATTAAGCATGTATATACAATCTCCGCCACGCCGATAGTAAAATTTATTAGCTAATAGAATATTCATATTGTTAAAATCTATTTGATCTTATTGCTTTTATTCCATCTTTTAATCCTTTTACATATGAAACAATGTATGAGTGTGTAAAATAGACTAAAGTTGTTGGAATAACGAGGAAAATAAATTCACTGATAATTCGATATGTTATAGCTATTTTGTCTTTTAATCTATTTATGTATTTTTTTTCATCTTTGTATATAAATTTGTACCAGAATATTAAAAAATTATGAGATTTAGCATAAAATAGCTTTATTTTTCTATCTATTCTTCCTGTTGATGCTGCATCAAGATGATAAAAATTACTATTTGTACAAACTGCAATTTTATATCCATGTTTAAAGATCTTATAAAACATTACTTGGTCATCAGGTAAGGCATATCCACTTTTCTCAAGCCATAATTCTTCTTCAAAATGGATATTTTGAATGCATTTACTTTTAATGAAACAATGTGAACCATGAGCAGATTGGGTATAGTAAACCTTATTAGGACACAATTCTTTCTGGATAGAATAACCACCTAGTCTATTTATTTCAATGTAAAAGGGGGTATCTTCATTTCTAATAATCTGGGTTCTAGTTATTCTCCCAATAAAGTTAGATAACTTTCTTTGATGCTGCCTATCATTAGTTAATGGAGCTATGGCACAATCAGCATTAGCTTTTTTAATAGTGGCGTATAATTTTTCTACAAATGAATTTTCAAAAGATACATCGTCATCTAGTAGAAGTATATATTCTGTTTCAACATGATATATTGCATAAATTCTTTGTTGTAACATACCTTTTTGTGAAAATTCAAAAATCTCATAACCTAGTCTTTCTTTCGGAGGTTCATATCCATAAGGTAATACAATAACTACTTTTCGTGGAGGAATTGTTTGGTTTTGTATGGATTTTAGTAATTGTGCATACTTTTCACCTCCTTTACCTAAAGTCCTTACATAGATTGAGTAATTGCACATATTCTATGGATGTTAAAAATTAGTTGAAGAGTAGATTCTTAACGAATTTTTTTGTGACTGCAGATATTAACTTATAGAATACTTTTAAAAAGGAATTTGTCTTAAATTCCCTGTCAATGTTAAATACTTCAATATCTGCTCTATAATTAGTACTTACTCCAGAACAATTGAAAATAGCGACAAACTTATCAAAATGTTTAAATTTCTTTTTATATATAAGTGCTTTTTGTACCAAAGCATAATCTGCACAAACTTTGTATTTTAAGTTAAATCCACCTAATTCTTCTATACATTTTTTTTTCATACATATACTTTGATGGCAGGCCATATTATTAGCTAAATTGTTAGGTTCTGGAGAAATACCTTCTTTAGTTTTATTTCCAGTTTTAAGGTACACATTCCCGTATATGACGTCTACTGATGAAGAAATATTATTATAAAAAGATTGTAATCCGTCCTTTTGTAAAGTGTCGTCAGCGCCTAAATAGTAAATCCATTCACCTTTTGCTGCTTTCCACCCTTTATTGAAAGCATCATATATACCATTATCAGGCTCTGAGATAAAGTTTATTCTTTTATCTAACTTATTATAAGTTTTGATGATTGTAAGAGTTTTATCTTGTGAATTACCATCTATAATTAAGCATTCCCAATTTTGGTATATTTGATTTATTATGCTGTCTAATGCTGATTTTAAGGTTTTTTCAGCATTATAGGTCGCAATGATTATTGTTATTAGTGGATATTGATTTATTTCCATGATAATTTTATTAGAACATGTAAAATTAAAAAAAATGGTGTTGTCTCATTGTATTGCAAGCTTTGTTCTATTCTCATTTTGTATTTTCTGCATTTGGTGCAGTTACTTTTCTTTTTGCAAATTGCTTATTTGAGTGAGTATGTTAACTTAAAGTGTGTTATCGTTTTTATCATTATGTTCAGACTTCTCTATTGTTGACTTGTTAAGGCTTCGGTAAATTGCATATTCCGGTGGATACCCGTTCAGCATTTCCGGTGATATCCGTTCAGTCC
>ENA-OOXA01001563-OOXA01001563.1-human-gut-metagenome-genome-assembly--contig:-NODE-1563-length-12541-cov-1.872737_pt1 | contig 12541 bp, 10 predicted proteins | sample MGYA00241581_ERZ501331 | MGnify/ENA primary metagenome ERZ501331 (study PRJEB25962, sample SAMEA2042982) | human gut metagenome | biome: human gut; feature: human-associated habitat; material: faeces...
TTGAGATTAACGATAAGCATATCGAGGTTATCGTTCGCCAGATGCTTAAGAAAATCCGTATCGAGGAGTCTGGAGATACAGAGTTCCTTCCGGGAACAAATGTAGACAGACTTGAGTTCGAGGATGTGAATGAGGTACTGGAGGCAGAAGGAAAAGAGCCTGCAATCGGAGAGCCAATCATCATGGGTATTACGAAGGCTTCTCTTGCAACCAATTCCTTCCTGTCAGCCGCTTCATTCCAGGAGACAACAAAGGTTCTGACAGAGGCAGCAATCAAAGGAAAGATCGATCCGCTGGTAGGTCTGAAAGAGAACGTAATCATCGGAAAACATATCCCGGCTGGTACAGGTATGAGAAAGTATCGTGATATCAGACTGAATAGTGAGTTATCTATGGATGACGATCTGTTCTTTGAAGAAGGATTAGATGATGATGACGATTTAGATATTCTGGATACAGATTTTTCAGATGATGATCTGTTAGAAGAAAATGAACTTACAACAGAAGAATAAGACTTGCGTAAGAGTTTTGAATGAAAGTACCGCCGCACGAATTCGTGCGGTGGTACTTTTTTGTTGCCAAGCATACGACAAAAAGGTCCGGTGGACCTTTAGGCTGCCCGTGCTGGAGCAGCCTAAAGTGCATTATGCACAAAAAAATAGAAATGATGTATGAACAATTAATAAAAAACATAAAAAGATAGTCAAGACAAACTTTTTTGATAAAATATTATTGACAATGATTATCATTAACAATATAATAAGTGATGGAAATGATAATCAGTTTCAAATCGTGCGAGGTAATATATATGAGCCAAGAAGAGAGATTTCAAGAAGTATTAAATCAATTAAAGAAAGCTGGCTATCGGATTACCGAACAGAGAAAGCTTCTTTTACACATTATATTGAATAATGAATACTCCTCTTGTAAGGAGATTTATTATGCAGCAAAGAAGCAGGACGACAAAGTCGGAATTGCAACTGTGTATCGTACTGTGCAACTGTTGGAAGATATGGAACTGATCCATAAAGAGATGGTTGTGAGAATTTAGTGAGGAGAAGGAGTGGATTATGATGCCGTTAACGATGTTAAATCCAGGCGAAAGTGCATCTATCGTCCGGGTAGGTGGAAATGAAGAAACAAAAAGATTCCTGGAGAATCTCGGATTCGTAGCTGGAAGTGAGGTGAAAGTTATTTCCAGTAACGAGGGTAACATAATTGCCCAGATTAAAGAATCACGAGTTGCAGTCAGCAAAGGAATTGCTAATAAAATAATGGTCTAGGAGGAACGGGAGAATGACTTTAAGAGATGTGAAAGTTGATCAGACAGTATCCGTAGTAAAGCTTCATGGAGAGGGAGCTACAAAAAGAAGAATTATGGATATGGGAATCACAAAAGGAACCAGCATTTATGTCCGTAAAGTAGCACCACTTGGTGATCCGGTGGAAGTTACTGTACGTGGATATGAATTGTCTCTGAGAAAAGCAGACGCAGAGATGATCGAAGTTAAATAACCAATTAGAGAGTAAAACAGGAGGATGTAAAAAATGGGAGTGAAGATAGCACTTGCCGGAAACCCGAATAGTGGTAAGACAACACTTTTCAATGCTTTGACAGGTTCCAATCAGTTCGTTGGTAACTGGCCTGGAGTTACTGTTGAGAAAAAAGAAGGAAAATGGAAGGAAGACAAAGAAGTTGTAATTATGGACCTTCCAGGTATCTATTCTTTATCACCATATACATTGGAGGAAGTTGTAGCCAGAAATTATCTGATCACAGAGCGTCCGGATGCAATCCTGAATATCGTAGACGGAACAAACCTGGAGCGTAACTTATACCTTACAACTCAGTTACTTGAGCTTGGTATCCCGGTTGTTATGGCAATTAACATGATGGATATTGTACGCAAGAATGGTGATGAGATCAACACAAAGAAACTTGCTGAGAAGCTTGGCTGTGAAGTTGTAACAATTTCTGCTCTGAAAGGTGATGGAATCAAAGATGCAGCTTCAAGAGCAGTAAAGCACGCCGGACAGAAAGCCGGACAGGAATCTGTGCATGAGTTCGCACCGGAAGTTGAGAACTACCTGAATGAGATTGAAGGCAGACTTGGATATGAAATTCCGGAAGAGCAGAAAAGATTTTACGCGATCAAATTATTTGAGCGTGACGATAAGATCAAAGATGCTATGAAAAATGCACCGGACGTTGAAGATATCATTGCTCGTGCAGAGAAAGAGATGGATGACGATGCAGAGAGTATCATCACAAATGAGAGATACAGTTTCATTGGTTCTATTATCGGAGACTGTTTAAAGAAGAATAAAACACAGGAACTGACAACATCTGATAAGATTGACCGTATCGTAACAAACAGATGGCTTGCACTTCCAATCTTTGCAGCAGTTATGTGGCTTGTATATTATGTGTCTGTAACAACAGTAGGTTCTATATTGACAGACTGGACAAATGATACATTGTTTGGTGAGTGGATCATTCCGGCAGCTCAGAGCTTCTTTGAAGGAATCGGATGTGCGGACTGGTTAACAGGTCTGATCGTAGACGGAGTTATCTCCGGAGTTGGTGCTGTACTTGGATTCGTACCTCAGATGCTTGTATTATTTATTTTCCTTGCATTCCTTGAGTCTTGCGGATACATGGCACGTATCGCATTCATCATGGACCGTATTTTCCGTAAGTTCGGACTTTCCGGAAAATCATTTATCCCGATGCTGATCGGAACAGGTTGTGGAGTTCCTGGAGTTATGGCTTCCCGTACGATCGAGAATGACCGTGACCGTAAGATGACTGTTATGACAACAACATTTATCCCTTGCGGAGCGAAACTTCCAATTATCGCCCTGATCGCCGGAGCACTTTTCGATGGCGCTTCATGGGTAGCACCAAGTGCTTACTTTGTTGGTATCGCAGCAATCATCTGCTCTGGTATCATCCTGAAAAAGACAAAGATGTTCGCAGGAGATCCGGCACCATTTGTTATGGAGCTTCCTGCATATCATATGCCGACAGTTGGTAACGTTCTTAGAAGTATGTGGGAACGTGGCTGGTCATTTATCAAAAAAGCTGGTACAATTATTACATTATCAACAATCGTTGTTTGGTTCTTATTGAACTTCGGTTGGACAGATGCTGGATTCGGAATGCTGAACTTCGATGGACTTGAGGGAGCAGCTATGGAGGCAGCACAGGCAGAGTGTGTTCTTGCTAAGATCGGTAACTTGATTTCCTGGATCTTCACACCGCTCGGATGGGGAGATTGGAAGATGACTGTAGCTGCTATTACAGGACTTGTAGCGAAAGAAAACGTTGTAGGTACATTCGGACAGCTCTTTGGATTTGCAGAAGTTGCAGAAGACGGACAGGAAATCTGGGGAACACTTGCAAACAGCATGTCACAGATCGCAGCTTACTCATTCCTCGTATTCAATCTTCTGTGTGCACCTTGCTTCGCAGCAATGGGAGCTATTAAGAGAGAGATGAACAACGCAAAATGGTTCTGGTTCGCAATCGGATATCAGTGCTTACTTGCTTACCTCGTATCTCTTTGCATCTTCCAGTTTGGTACACTCTTCACAGGTGGCGGATTCGGTATCGGAACAGTAGCAGCAATCGTAATTCTGATTGGTTTCCTTTACATGCTGTTCCGTCCTTACAAAGAGAGTACATCACTTAAGGCTAATACAGTTTCAAGTGTAAAAGCAGCTTCTAAATAAGCAGAAAGAAGGAGATTTTATGATGGCATTGGCAGCACAGACAAGTATATTGTCTACAGTGATTGTAGCACTTGTAATAATCGCGATTGTAGCATGGATCATAAGAGGCATGATACAAAAGAAGAAGAGAAGTGGTACATTTATCGGATGTGATTGTGGGTGTGCCAATTGTCCACACTCCTGTCATAATCCAAAGAATAGTAATAGTCAGAGTGGCTGCGGCGGCTGTGGCGGGTGCTAGTCTGGAAAATGTATGACTTAGATTTAAGTCATATGATGTAAAATAATCTTATGTGTGAATAAATGTGTGAATAGACAGGGAAATCCTTGCAGATGAGTTTCATTTGCAGGGATTTTCTTTTGCGCTTTGCTCTTTTCAATGGGACGCAAATAGGGTAAAATAAATGCTAGGTGAATATGATGAATAAGAAATCTTTATACAAATTAGAATACAATAAAATAATTGAAAAACTGACAGAGCACGCAGGTTCTTTTGGAGGCCAGGAGCGTTGCAGAAAATTAAAACCAAAGACGGAAATCTCTGAAATTGAGAGAATGCAGGAAGAAACGGCCGCAGCATTTACACGGATCATAAAGAAAGGACGTCCATCTTTTGGAGGCTGTAGTCCGGTAAGTGAATCTATGATGCGTCTGGAAATCGGAGGAACACTTGGAAGTGGGGAGTTACTTCGCATATGTAAGGTTCTGGAGACTGCAGGACATGTGAAGAATTACGGGCGCCATGACAATGCAGATGATATGCAGGATATATTGGACGGATACTTTGAACAGCTTGTTCCTGTATCTATTTTGTCCACGGAAATCCGCAGATGTATTCCGGCAGAAGATGAGATTAGTGATGATGCAAGTCCGGAGCTTAAGAGAATCCGTCGTGCTATGGGGCAGATTAATGATAAGGTTCATGCAACATTGTCTTCCATGGTGAATGGTTCACTCCGCACATATTTGCAGGATCCGATTATTACGATGCGTGGGGATCGTTACTGTATCCCGGTCAAGGCCGAATACCGTGGTCAGGTCCCGGGAATGATCCATGACCAGTCATCAACAGGTTCTACTTTATTTATCGAGCCGATGGCAGTTGTAAAGCTGAATAATGATCTGAAAGAATTATATGGAAAGGAACAGGAAGAAATTCAGGTCATTCTTGCCAGGTTGAGTGCAGACGCAGCGGAATATGTTTCTGAAATCCGTACGGACTATGCAACATTGACAGAGCTTGATTTTATATTTGCAAGAGGAGCTCTTGCATTGGATATGAATGCCAGCAAACCGATGTTCAACCAGGAGAGAAGGATCCGTATCCGCGAGGGAAGACATCCGTTATTAGATAAGAAGAAAGTCGTTCCGATCAGTCTGACACTGGGCGAGGACTTTGATCTTCTGATTGTGACAGGACCGAACACCGGTGGTAAGACTGTGTCACTTAAGACAGTTGGATTATTCCAGCTCATGGGACAGGCAGGTCTTCACATTCCGGCACTGGACCGTTCTGAACTGGGTGTATTCCGTGAAGTTTATGCAGACATCGGTGATGAGCAGAGCATTGAACAGAACTTAAGTACATTCTCATCACATATGACAAATGTAGTGTCATTTATCAAGCAGGTGGATGAAGATTCACTTGTACTTTTTGACGAGCTTGGAGCTGGAACTGACCCGACTGAGGGTGCGGCACTGGCAACAGCAATATTGAATCATTTGCATTGTCAGGGAATCCGTACTATGGCGACTACGCATTACAGTGAATTAAAGGTTTATGCCTTGTCCACACCAGGGGTAGAAAATGCGAGCTGTGAGTTCGACGTGGAGACACTTCGCCCGACGTATCGACTGCTTCTTGGAATCCCAGGAAAGAGTAATGCATTTGCAATTGCAGGAAAACTGGGACTTCCGGACTATATTATCGAGGAAGCAAAGACACATTTGACAGAGCAGGACGAATCTTTTGAGGACTTGCTGACAGATTTGGAGAGCAGCAGACGAACCATCGCGAAAGAACAGGAAGAGATTGCGGCTTACCGCCGTGAGCTGGAGGCTCTGAAGCAGGAGACGGCGCAGAAGAAAGAAAAGCTGGAAGAACAGCGTGACCGCATTTTACGAGAAGCGAATGAAAAAGCACATGCGATTCTGGCAGATGCCAAAGAGACAGCAGATGAGACAATGCGTAACTTTCATAAGTTTGGAAAGGCCAATGTTTCGGCAACGGAGATGGAAAAAGAGCGTGAGCGCCTGAGAAAGAAGATGGAGAAGACACGCGAGGGCATGACAGAGGAAGTGAAGAAGCCGAAGAAGCAGTATAAGCCATCTGATTTTAAATTAGGCGAGACGGTTAAAGTTCTGAGCATGAATCTGACCGGAACCGTGCATTCACTGCCAGATACAAAAGGCAACCTTATGGTTCAGATGGGAATTCTTAGCTCAAAAGTACACATTTCTGATCTGGAGATTGTTGATGAGAAGCCGGCATATCTGAAAAAGACTGCTGCAAGAACAAGCAAGGGTAAGGTGAAGATGGGCAAATCTTTGTCCGTAAGCCCGGAAATCAATCTGCTTGGAAAGACCGTTGACGAGGCGGTCGCAGAGCTGGATAAATATTTGGACGATGCGTCTCTGGCACATTTGACAAGTGTGCGCGTGGTACACGGAAAAGGAACCGGAGCTTTAAGAGCGGGCATCCACCAATATCTGAAACGTCAGAAACATGTGAAATCTTACAGATTAGGAGCATTTGGCGAAGGAGATGCCGGAGTGACGATTGTAGAACTGAAATAATTCAAAAATCAGGGAGAATAAATAATGGTTAATAAACAGAAAATTTTAATCGTGGATGACGATGAGGCAATTGCAGAGCTTGTATCTTTGTATCTTGCAAAAGAATGTTTTGACACGATGATGGTTCATGACGGGGAGAAGGCGCTTGTAGCATTCGACACCTATCACCCGAATCTGGTACTTTTAGATTTGATGCTTCCGGGTATTGACGGGTATCAGGTCTGCCGCGAGATCCGTGCGCGGGCAAATACACCGATTATCATGCTTTCCGCAAAAGGGGAGGTTTTTGATAAAGTACTTGGTCTGGAGCTTGGAGCCGATGATTATATTATGAAGCCATTTGATTCAAAAGAGCTTGTGGCGCGCGTAAAAGCAGTGCTCCGCCGTTATCAGGCAGTGCCGAAACCAGAGGTTCCTGCAGTAGATAAGGGAAAATGTGTGGAATACCCGGGAATCGAGATCAATCTGACGAATTATTCTGTTCTGGTCGATGGGCAGAATGTGGAGATGCCGCCGAAAGAGCTGGAGCTTCTTTACTTCCTGGCATCTTCGCCAAATCAGGTGTTTACAAGAGAGCAGCTTTTGGATCAAATCTGGGGATATGAGTATATTGGAGATACCCGTACTGTTGATGTGCATATTAAGCGTTTGCGCGAGAAGATCAAAGATCATAATGGCTGGAAACTTGCCACCGTATGGGGCATTGGATACAAGTTTGAAGTAAAGTAACAGATCAGGAAACCACATAGAAGAGGCATTGTATGAAAAGTACATTGTATTTAAAATTTATCATCATATATATGATTTTCGGGTTCATGAGTTTGTTCACAGTAGCAACGCTTACAAGAACATTGACAGAAGAACCTCTTGAACGGAATCTGGCTTCGGATGTTTATCAGGAAGCGAACCTGGTGGCAAATGAGTATCTGCCACATTATTTCCTTGGACAGATTGATGAAAGTGCTGTCCATACACAACTTGTTGGAATGGAAGCGCATCTGGACGGGGCAGTCTGGTTCGTAGACCGGGAAGGTAATATGATCACTTCCGCACATTCCGACGGATATCCGACAGCACCGACTGCGATTGAAGATTTTAACCCGGCAGAAATTGGCAGCGCAAAGTATGAAGTCGGAACATATCACGATTATTTTAAAGAAGATATGATCACAGTCATTGCACCGGTTGTACATGGATATTCCACACAAGGGTATCTGCTGATACACAAAAGCATGACTCAGATTGGACAATTACAGATTACATTAATGAATGCAGCGTATATCACACTTGCAGTCATCTATCTGTTGTCATTTTCCATTTTGCTTGGAATTCAGTTTATCGTGTACAGACCGCTCTGCAAGATAACCGAGGCAGCGAAACAATATGCGTCCGGTAATCTGGACTATGAGATTCCTGTGAACACAGAAGATGAGATTGGTTATCTGTCAGCATCGCTGAACTTCATGTCTTCCCAGCTTCGGGATATGGAGGATTATCAGAAGAAATTTGTGGCAAATGTGTCACATGATTTCCGTTCTCCTTTAACATCGATCAAAGGGTATGTAGAGGCAATTGCAGATGGGACAATCCCGCCGGAAATGCAGGGGAAATATCTGAATATCATTTTATTTGAGACAGAGAGACTGACCGATCTGACCAAGGATCTCCTTACGTTGAATGAATTCGATACGAAGAATTTATTACTGGATAAAGTTCCATTTGACCTTCATGAAATGATTAAAAATGTGGCAGCCTCCTTTGAGGGACGTTGCACGCAGAAAAAGATTTCTATTGAGCTGGTCTTTGCCAGAAAGCATTTGAAAGTAGTAGCAGATAAGCGAAAGATTCAGCAAGTGCTCTACAATTTGCTTGATAATGCGATCAAATTCAGTGACCAGGATTCAATCATTACGATTGAAACGACCGAACGTGGGGATAAGATCTACACGTCGGTCAAAGATTATGGAATTGGAATTCCGAGAAATGCACTGAATAAGATCTGGGAGAGATTTTATAAATCCGATCTGTCCCGTGGAAAAGATAAAAAAGGAACTGGCCTTGGGCTTGCAATTGTCAAAGAGGCGATACAGGCTCACGGTGAAAATATTAATGTAGTCAGTACAGAAGGTGTCGGTACCGAGTTCATTTTCTCGTTGCCGAAGGCAGAGGGATAAGGTATACTGTAAATATCTTCTTTGTTGAATATAAGGTTTGTAAAGGAGCCTGCGTGTACGCATGAAAGATGAGAAAGAACCATTAGAGCAAAAGCAGAACTCGGAAGAAGAGGAGTATTCTTTTTTACAGGAAATCATTAAAGATGAGGCAGGAGATCAGGCGAAGTGGAAACACGACGTCCTTAGAAGGATTCAGTTAGGATTAATATTCGGACTGGTGGTCTGCTTTACTTTTTTTGCGTGCAAACCGTGGGTGGAGAAGAGATTTGAAGAAAATCCGACGGAAGTAACAATTCCACAGGACGAACAGCAGGAAGAAAATCAGACACAGCAGGAAGAGGAACAAGTCCAGGAACAAAAAACCGTTCTGACAACAGAAACCTATCAGGAAATGCTGAATAATCTGAAGCAGGTGTCAGGAGAAGTGAGAAAAAGTGTTGTAGAGATTCAGGGCGCTGTTACAGAAGAGGAATTTTCGAAAGATCAGGAAGATAAGGAAAAGAGTATTTCCGGAATGATCGTGGCAGATAATGGTCAGGAACTTCTGATTCTCGCAGGAGAGCTTCCGGTAAAAGACGCGAAGATCATCCGTGTTACATTTTCCGGAGACAGTCAGTGCGATGCCATCTTGAAGAGCCGGGATGCAGGGCTGGGACTGTGTGTTTATGCAGTTCAGAGAAAGAATATTGCGGATGATGTATGGACACAGATTGAGACAGCGACACTTGGAGGCTCAAAAGTTGTATCCGAAGGCGATACAGTTATTGCTGTTGGGAAATTGTACGGCTGTGATACGATTGCCGGATATGGTGTGATCGAGTCTGGCGAAAATTATCTGGATAAGGCAGATGGACAGTATCAGACCATTTATACGGATGTGGCAGGAGATATTTCCGGAAGCGGAGTTCTTGTGAATATCCGTGGAGAGGTGATTGGAATTATCAACACTTCTGTCAGGTCAGATGATCAGACAAATAAGATTTCCGGATATGGAATTTCTGATATCAAAGATGTGATAGAATTACTTTCTAATGGGAAAAATGTACCATATCTTGGAGTGTCCGGTGTAGAGGTAAGCAGCGAGATGCAGGGACAGGGAATTCCACAAGGTGTTTATGTGAAAGAAGTCGATGCAGGATCTCCGGCTATGGCAGCAGGAATTCAGAGTGGTGATATCATTACCAATATTGCAGATACAGATATCATCAATCTTCTTGGTTATCATAATACGCTTATGAAGCAAAATGTGGGAGATAAAATTCTTGTTCGTGGAAAACGTCAGGGAACCGGAGGAGAATATGTGGATATTGACTTTGGAGTCACAGTTGGGTATAAACAGTAAGGAATACTATGCGAAACTATGATGGTGTGTTGCAACAATAACAGAAAATAGTGAACAAATGTCAGTGGAAGCTGACTGATATAAAATTAAGAAAAGAAAGGCACGAATTATGAGATATATTGATACTCTTGTAGAAGGAGAAACAATTCGAAATATATATTTATGTAAAGGAAAGAGATCCGCAGAGACGCGGAATGGAAAGCCGTATGACAATCTGATACTTCAGGATAAGACAGGAACTCTGGACGGAAAAGTCTGGGATCCGAATTCCAATGGAATTGCTGATTATGATGAGAAAGATTTCATTGAAGTATTCGGAGATGTCATTAGTTATAATAACAATCTTCAATTGAACATCCGCCAGATCAGAAAAGCACAGGAAGGCGAATACATACCTGCAGATTATATGCCTTCGACAGAAAAAAGTGTAGATGGGATGTACGAAGAACTGCTTTCCTACGGAAGACAGATCAGCAATCCGTATCTGCGTGGAGTGATCGAGTATTATTTTGAAAAAGACGAGAAATTCATTCGCACATTCAAAGGACATTCCGCAGCAAAGAGTGTACACCACGGATTTGCCGGAGGACTCTTGGAGCACACATTGAGTGTTGTGAAATTCTGCGAGTATATGGTTGGACAGTATGATATTCTCAACAAAGACCTGCTTTACACAGCAGCTATGTGCCACGATATCGGAAAGACAATTGAGTTGTCACCATTCCCGGAAAATGATTACACAGACGATGGACAGCTTCTTGGTCATATCATTATCGGAATCGAGATGATCGATGATGCAATCCGCGAGATTCCGGAATTCCCAAAACAGCTTGCAAGTGAGCTGAAACACTGCATCGTGGCACATCATGGAGAGTTAGAATACGGTTCCCCGAAAAACCCGGCACTGGCAGAAGCTATGGCACTAAATCTTGCCGACAACGCAGATGCCAAGATGCAGACATTAAAAGAAATATTCAAAGACAAAAAAGCCGGAGAGTGGCTTGGATATAACAGATTGTTCGAGTCAAACTTAAGAAAAACAACAATATAGTAATGTAATGGGGACGTAGCAAAACGTAAAAATACTACGTCCCCACCAGTGATTAAGGGTGTCCCTTTTTGTAAAAAGGGGTGCCCCAATTCTTATTATGAGGTATGAATATGCAGAAAAATGATTTGGTTACAGTGGCAATTGAAGATATTGGTGTCGGGGGAGAAGGCATTGGTAAAGTAGATGGGTATACGTTATTTATAAAAGATGCGATTATCGGTGATGTGGTTGAAGCCAAGATTGTGAAGGCAAAGAAGAACTACGGTTATGCAAGACTTATGAATATTGTTACGCCATCTGAAAATCGTGTAGAAAAACCAGCGTGTCCGATGGCGAGAAGATGTGGTGGCTGCCAGATTCAGGAGATGAAGTATGGAGCTCAGCTTGCATTTAAAGAAGGAAAAGTCCGTGGTAATCTGGAACGGATCGGAGAAGTTCCGACAGAACTTCTTGACAAAGTTATGCAGCCTATTGTTGGCATGGAAGAGCCATTTCATTATCGAAATAAAGCGCAGTTCCCAATTGGAACAGACAAAGAAGGACACATCATCACTGGATTTTACGCAGGAAGAACCCACAGCATCATTCCGAATACAGACTGTGCACTGGGCGTAGCGGTCAATCAGAAAATTCTCGAGATTATTCTGCATTTTATGGAGAATAATCACATTTCTGCTTATGACGAGGAAAAGCATAAAGGACTGGTGCGTCATGTGTTGATCCGTTATGGATTCAAAACTGATGAAATTATGGTCTGCCTTGTGATTAATGGGGAAAAACTGCCACACGCAGAAAAACTTGTGGATAAATTATGTAAAATCTCAGGAATGACAAGCATCACAATCAGTGTGAACAAGGCAAAAACCAATGTCATCATGGGAAATGAAATAAAACTGCTCTGGGGGCAGACGTACATCACGGATTATATTGGAAATGTAAAATATCAGATTTCCCCGCTTTCATTTTACCAGGTCAATCCGGTACAAACTGAGAAATTGTATGGACTGGCGCTTGATTATGCAGATTTAAATGGAAATGAGACGGTGTGGGATCTCTACTGTGGAATCGGAACCATTTCCCTGTTCCTTGCTCAGAATGCAAAGCAGGTATATGGAGTGGAAATCGTACCGCAGGCCATTGACGATGCAAGGAATAATGCGAAGATCAATGATATTACGAATGCGGAATTCTATGTAGGCAAGGCAGAGGAAGTTCTGCCGAGAGAATATGAGAAAAATGGTGTTTATGCGGATGTTATCGTTGTAGATCCACCTAGAAAGGGATGCGATGAGACATTGCTGGAGACTATGGTTGAGATGAATCCGGAGAGGATTGTGTATGTCAGCTGTGATAGTGCTACGTTGGCCAGGGATCTGAAGGTGCTTTGTGCGGAGGATTATGAGTTGATGCGGGTTTCTACTACGGATATGTTTCCGCAGAGTA
>ENA-OOXA01001569-OOXA01001569.1-human-gut-metagenome-genome-assembly--contig:-NODE-1569-length-12479-cov-2.093368_pt1 | contig 12479 bp, 10 predicted proteins | sample MGYA00241581_ERZ501331 | MGnify/ENA primary metagenome ERZ501331 (study PRJEB25962, sample SAMEA2042982) | human gut metagenome | biome: human gut; feature: human-associated habitat; material: faeces...
ACAAGTGAGTGGTATAGTTATTTCGAAAACGATGTACTAGTATTTCCCTTAGAGCGTATAAAAAAGCGCTTATCAGAATTATTTTTTCAGACAACCGTAGCTGCCTGTCTTATCTTTTCCATTGAAATATTTCTTTGAAAATTCCTCCGCCGGACAGGGTCTGGAATAATAGTATCCCTGAAGCAATTCCGGCTTATAAGTCTGGACAACGGAAAGGATTTCCTTATTCTCCACCCCTTCCACACAAACCTTTATTCTGGTCTGCTTACTCAGATTCATAATATATTCCAGAATCGCCTGATCCATCTCATCATCCTGAATGGAACGGACAAAAGTATGATCGATCTTGATCCACTGTGGTTTCAGCTTGCGAAGCAATGCAATGGAAGAGTACTCCGTGCCGAAATCATCCAATGCCATATTGATTCCCATATTTTTAAAATATTCAAAATCATCCCGAAGGCCATTGGGATCCGATACTTTACAGCTCTCTGTAAGCTCCAGGATCAGCTGCTTCTCCGGTGTGCCAGATTCTTCCACGATCCGTGTCACCATTTCTCTGAAGCCTTCCTGAAGTATCTGGATATAAGAAACATTCACGGAAATTACAAAATCAGGATTCTCCATGCGCCACAGTGCCGCCTGGGCAAGTGCCTTATTCAAAAGCCACTCTCCCACCTGTCGGATGGTTCCGTCTTCCTCCAGGATCGGAATAAATTCCATTGGGGAAACCAGGGTTCCATCTGGCAGATAAAAACGCATCAGAGTCTCAGCACCATAAACATCCTGAGTCTCTCCGTTCACCAGAGGCTGATATACCAGTGCAAACCCTCTGCAATTATTGGCAACAGACTCACGGAGCACTTCCTGCAGTCGGAATTTCTCCACCGTTTTTCTGTGCATTTGTCCGGAAAACTGCGCAATGCTGCCACGTCCCACTTTCTTTGCCTGCTCAAGGGCGTATTCCACATTTGCATGCAAAGTCTCGAAATCCTCTGCATCCTGCGGAAAAAAGGCCACTCCGCATGAAATCGTCAACTGGATCTCCAGATTCATCTCCCTGGGGACTTCCACTGAAAACTTCTGCATTTCCTTGTAGATCCGGTCAAGTGCATTCTCGGATTTCTCAGTGGTAATACAATAGAATTTACCTCCTGGTCCCCGATAAGAAATAACGCCCTCCAGACTCTGACATTTCTGTCCCAGACGCTGCAGCACCTCATCTCCTACAAGATACCCAAGAATATCATTGATTCTCTGAAGTCTGTCCACATCAAAAAGAAGAACAGCACCTTCCATTCCATGACTGATAAATGCCGGAAGCTGCTTCTTCAGCTCATGAAACGTATATAAACCAGTGGGCTGGTCAAACTTGGCATTTACACCAAGATTCATCATCGTGCCAACAAAAAGGCCAAGGCTTCCATCCGCATTCCGCTCCACAATTCCCTGGCACCTTACCCATACATATTTCCCATATTTATTTAAAGCCCGGTATTCACAATTATGCCGGTTGCTTTTCCCCTCAAAAATGCGACCGATATCCTCCAGAAAAATATGCTGATCCGCAGGATGGATATGCTGTACCCATTCCTTCGCCGTATTCTCTATAAATTCTCCCGGCAGATTGAAGTAATCCACACTTGGCTTAGACCATCTGGAAAAATCGCGTTCCAGGTCTGCTATATAAATGTACATATTATCTGAAGTCTGAGATAGAGCATCAAATATATGGCTGTCAAAATTAGAGATATCTATCACACAAAACCACTACCTTCCCTTTTCCCCTAATACATCAATATTTTACCATACTTTGCACAATTCTGTCTACAAATTTTGACAATTCTGCACATAAAATGTTAATAAAGTATAAAAAGAAGAATAAATAATACAAACATTTTTATGATAATCTGTAACCATTACGCGGATGCCAGAGCCTGTCTGAAAAATCATTCCCACAATCTGCACGCCCCACTTTGCGGTATATTTTGCCCGAATTCGACTGTTACAGCCCCCAAAAAAGGTACCATATCTCCCATTTCAGGAGATATGGTACCTTTTACATAAATGAAGCTCTTTTTTAATCATTTTACTGCTTCAAATGCTGCATCCAGAACTGCGATCAGGTCGTCTACTTTCTCAATACCGATGGAAAGACGGATTGTGTTTGGTTTGATTCCCTGGTCAAGAAGCTCTTCCTCTGTGCACTGACTGTGTGTGGTTGTTGCAGGATGGATCACAAGGGATTTTACATCTGCAACATTTGCAAGCAGTGAGAAGATTGCAAGGTTATCAATAAATTTCTGAGCGGTCTGTGCATCACCCTTGATCTCAAATGTAAAGATGGACCCGCCGCCGTTTGGAAGGTATTTCTTATAAAGATAATGACTTGGCTCACTCTCCAGTGATGGATGATGAACAGCTTCTACCTGTGGATGTTTAGACAGGTAATCTACGATTTTCAGGGCGTTGCTTACGTGACGCTCCACTCTTAAGGAAAGAGTTTCCAGTCCCTGTAAGAACAAAAATGCATGGAATGGAGAAAGGGTAGCTCCTGTATCACGAAGGATGATTGCACGAATATAAGTTACAAATGCTGCCGGAGCGGTTGCCTCTGCAAAGGAAATTCCATGATAGCTTGGGTTCGGCTCAGAAATCCACGGGAATTTGCCGGATGCTTTCCAGTCGAAGTTGCCGCTGTCTACGATCACGCCACCGATTGCAGTTCCATGGCCTCCGATGAATTTGGTTGCGGAATGAACGACGATATCTGCACCATACTCAATCGGGCGAACCAGGTAAGGAGTTGCAAATGTAGAATCAACTACAAGAGGAATGTTATGTTTGTGCGCAATTTTTGCAACTTCTTCAATATCAATCAGGTTGGAGTTCGGATTTCCAAGGGTCTCAATAAAGATTGCTTTTGTGTTTTCCTGGATTGCAGCTTCGAAAGAGCCTTCTGCATCCGGATCTACAAATGTTGCGGTGATGCCGCTGGTCTGCGGAAGAGTATGTGCCAGAAGGTTGTATGTTCCGCCGTAGATGGTCTTGGAAGCTACAATGTGCTCACCTGTTTTTGCAAGTGCCTGGAATGTATAATTGATAGCTGCTGCACCGGAAGCAACTGCAAGTGCTGCAACTCCGCCTTCAAGAGCAGCGATTCTCTGCTCGAAAACGTCCTCTGTAGGGTTGGTAAGTCTTCCATAAATATTTCCGGCATCGCGAAGTCCGAAACGGTCAGCTGCATGCTGTGAGTTATGGAATACATAAGATGTAGAAGCGTAGATTGGAACAGCTCTTGCATCTGTTACTGGATCTGCTTTCTCCTGTCCAATGTGTAACTGTTTTGTTTCAAATCCCCAGTTTTTAGAATCTCTGATATCTGCCATTTTTCTTTCCTCCGTATGTTTACTATTTTTCATCATTTTTTGTTAATGTTAGTTTTGTTATTGTTTTTGATGTTTTTCTTTGCTGTTGCTTTGTTTTTGTTGATGAATGCATAGTAACATACTGGGGATTATCTGTATAATATGTAAAAATAATATCTGGTTATAGGTTCATTCTATAACCAGGTATTTGGGGAATTTTTCTTTGCATATTTCTTTACACTATTCAGAAACGCCTCATGTATCCTGTCATCCTCATCCAGTTCCGGATGAAATGCCAGTCCATACTGCTCTTTATACTTTACAGCTACAATATTTCCATCCACCTCAGCCAGTACTTCTGCGCCTTCTCCGCATTTCTCAATATAAGGGGCACGAATGAATGTCATGGGAACCTGACCGATTCCTTTCATTTCCCTGATGGTGTGAAAACTGCCAAGCTGTCTGCCGTAGGCATTTCTTTTTACTGTCACAGGCATGGTTCCGAAATACACATGCCCGTCATTAGAGAGGTGGTCAGCCAGAAGGATCACCCCCGCACAAGTGGCAAGCACCGGCATTCCAGCCTGGATTTTCTCTTTCAAAGGCTCAAACATTTCCAGCTCCCGAAGGAGTTTTCCCTGTACCGTACTCTCACCGCCTGGCAAAACCAGTCCTTCAAAGTCTCCATCCAGGTCTTCTTTTTTCCGCAGCTCCACGCACCGGGCACCCAGTTTTTCCAGTTTGATCTTATGTTCTGCAAAAGCTCCCTGCACAGCAAGGATTCCGATTTTCATCTCATTTGCCCCTCTCTGCCATCAGAAGCTGGATTTCCTGCTCATTGATTCCGACCATAGCTTCACCAAGGTCTTCGGAAAGCTCTGCAAGCATTTTGGAATCCTGATAGTTGGTGACCGCTTTTACAATAGCTGCTGCACGCTTCTTCGGATCACCGGATTTGAAAATACCAGAGCCCACAAACACACCTTCTGCGCCAAGCTGCATCATAAGGGCCGCATCTGCAGGAGTCGCAACACCGCCTGCTGCAAAGTTTACCACCGGAAGTCTTCCTTTTTTGTGTACATACTTAACCAACTCATATGGCACACGCAGGTTCTTTGCTTCTTCAAAAAGCTCATCCTCACGCATGGAAACCACTTTCCCGATTTCGCTGTTCATCATGCGCATGTGGCGCACCGCCTGTACCACATCGCCGGTTCCTGGTTCGCCTTTTGTACGGATCATGGAAGCGCCTTCTGCGATTCGCCTTAAAGCTTCTCCTAAATCTTTGGCTCCGCATACAAATGGTACTTTAAACTGACGCTTGTCAATATGGTAAACATCATCTGCCGGGGAAAGTACCTCGCTCTCATCAATATAATCAATCTCAATTGCTTCCAGGATCTGCGCTTCTACAAAATGTCCGATTCTGCATTTTGCCATAACCGGAATGGATACCGCTTCCTGAATGCCGCGGATCATCTTCGGATCGCTCATGCGGGATACGCCGCCTGCCGCACGGATATCTGCCGGGATTCTTTCCAGTGCCATGACTGCACATGCACCTGCTTCTTCTGCGATCTTTGCCTGCTCCGGAGTTGTTACATCCATGATAACTCCGCCTTTTAACATCTGTGCCAGCTGCTTATTTAATTCATATCTGTTCTCTTTCATAATTCCTGTACCTTTCCTATCTGTTTTCTGTGAATTTTCTTTGAGTCTTATCATACGCTCATCTGGTATTTTTTAAACAGCCAGTTTTCATGTTTTTGTGCATGCCAATTTTGCATAAAAAAGACCTTTTGAAACCCAACGTTTTCAAAAGATCCTTTTTAGCCTTCTCTTTAATTAAAATCATTCTATTTCAAATGTCTTATTTTTCAAGCCCGAACGTTTCCACAACCACAATCCAGACACGATAACTAATAAACCTCCGCCTATCATTTCAACTTCATAGACTACATTTTCTTTAAAAGTTGTCATAACCGGAAGTGCCGAGCACACAATCGCAATCACGCAGATTACCAATTCCATATACCCAAGAAAGCATCCCCACTTTTTATTTTTTGTCATCTGATACAACCCAGGTTTATCAACCTTTTTCCGTTTAATTTTAATATATGCCGCAAACAAAAGAACATACGGAAACAACGATGTCAACGCGGTCATAGTAATTAATACATTGTAAATCGTTTCAACTGCCGGGAAAACTGCCACGCCTGCAAGCAGCAGAGAAACAAGTATCGCCTGAAATAAAATCGCCTTCTCCGGAATGTCATGCTCATTTTTCTTCGTAATCTTCTCCGGAAAGATTCCCGGTTCAGAATATCCAAACAACATCTTTGTCGGTTGCGCAATATACAGCACTACCGCTCCAAATATCGACAAAGTAATTCCAAATGCTACGATCTGAACAAAAAATTGAGGAACTTCCAGGAGATTGCAGGCAATTACTAATGCATCCAAAGTCCCTGTATACGCAAAGATTTCTGACGTCGGCATCAGCATTGTCATACATACCGAACCAATCACATATAATACGCAGATTGTTCCGGCAGCAATCATGATTGCTCTTGGATAATCTTTCTGAGGATTTTTCATTTCAGAAGCGAAGTTTGCTGTAAATTCAGCTCCTGTATACGCAAATGTAATTCCCGAAATTGCAACCAGCGAATTCATATTTAGCTTAGGGGTCAATGTTGCTATCGTATACTCAGATGCACTTGGTGCCTTTTTGAACACTACCACTGCCAGAATTGCCATACCAATCAGACACACCGTCGGTACCACCGAACCCAGCGCACCTACACTGGTAAAGTATTTTCCAAATTTCATACCACGCATACTCGCAAACGACAACGCCCAGAAAACAACCAACGACATAATCAATACTAGTATTTTGTTATCTGCAAGTTCTGGTTTCCCAATCATGTAAGTAAAATTGATTGAGAAAAATGTCAGAAAAGATGCATACCAGAAAATAAGTGCCGTCCAATGCATCCAGGATACTAAAAATCCATATTTTGTTCCGAATGCAATTTTAACCCAGTCATTCAGACCTCCATCTGTAGGATATGCTGTTGCCAGTTCCGCACACATCAGCGCCTGCGGCACAAAGAATATCAGCATAAATATGATCCACATCGGGATTGCTCCCAACCCCAGGCCAAAACTGTCTGAGGTTGATTTTGCAATCCAGCGGATTCCATAAAGGGCAGATACATTCATAAGCACAAGTTCCCAGAATGTAATACTTTTTTCTTTCAATCGCCTCGCCCCTTTTTAAATTCCATTTCTCTTTACTTTGTAGTCATAATCTCTGTGGAATACATGTTCATCATTAATTGATGCATCCATGTGTCCGGTAATATAGAAGTTATCTTTATCAGCAGTCTGAGTAACAACGATATCACAATCTGTCAGCCATCCATCACGGCCGTTCTTCATCTTCTGCGTAATAGTATATTTGGCTGACAACGGATCTTTGTTGCTCATCGTCAGTTCTCTCTTGAGGTTATGTTCTACTACCGTTCCAATATCATCAAAGCGATAGATACCCTCTCCAAACACTCCACCAACACCGTTTGTAATAGATGTCCATGAATCCGTGAGCAGATCATACTCAATTGTACGGTCTACACGACCAGGTGATAATGTTGTCATCGGAGTAAGCGGCGCACATCTGGCTTCCATATTCGGACCTTCCGCATCTTTTCCTGAGAACATCGGTAATGCAAATTTAGCAGTAGACAGATCCAGTTTTAATGTTGCAAGCTCCGGTGATGGCCAGATCATTGGCCAGAATGAGTTTGCAATAGAAAGTCTGATTCTGTGTCCTTTCGGGAAGTTATGTCCACACACATCCAACTGTACTTTTGCTTTATATGTCTTACCTTCTTCAAGGTATACCACCTTATCATGCCCCTCTAAATGCGTCAGATTCATAAGTCCATAAGAAACTCTTGTTGCAGCTCCATCCGGATGGATATCACTCAGCTGAGCATACATAAATGCATTTGGCTTATCGCAGGTAAACTCTACCTCAAATTCCGGATATCCAAGAATCTCTACTTCTTCCTCTAATATATCCGAATCAAATACCATTGCCATTCCATCATCTACTCTCATGTCTGCCGGAGACTCCCCGAGAACACCTGCTCCCATCCACTCATTTGCCAGGAGTCCGTGATTTGGAAGTGTGCAAAGATCTACGATTTCTTTCTTTGTATTTGCTTCATCCTGAAGATGTCCGTATGTCATAGAAAGTGTTTTCATAGCAACATCTTTTGACGGCCATCCGTCCAATGCAACCCAGCGTCCATCACTAAGCGGATGTACAGTTTCTGGTTCCATGCTGTCTTCCAACCACACCTGTACCATCGGGCAGTCTAATGTGTCGTTATCAACACCTTTCAGCCATTTATCCCACCATTTTGTAGCTTCACCAAGGAAATCAATTGCCGGCTGAGGCATTCCGTCATGAGCAAATACATGTGCCCAAGGTCCGATCAGTGCTTTTCTCGGAACACTTAATCCTTCCATCAAAGTTAATACACTGTTTGTATAAGAATCAGCCCATCCATCCAGTGCAAATACAGGAACTTTAATATCGTCATAATTCACACTTACAGAGCCGTGTTTCCAGTAATCATCTCTTGTCTGATGTTCCATCCAGTTAGCCGGCCAAAGTGGCATTTCCTCCAAACGTTTAACAGACTCTTCTTTCCATGTATCCGGTTTGATCTCCGAATCAATCGCGCGGCACATGTATGCCAGCATAATATTGCCCCACCAGAAGTTATCATTCAACAGGCATCCACCTTTATAATGAATATCCTGTGTATATCTGTCATCAACAAATCCTACACAGATGATCGCTCTTAATCCTTTTGGCTGTCTTGCCGCAACCTGCAATGAGTTAAACCCACTCCATGATTTTCCCATCATTCCGACATTTCCGTCACACCATGGCTGCTCGGCAATCCATTCGATGCATTCTACCGCATCATCCTGTTCCTGTTTCAGGTATTCATCATAGAAACACTGGTCAGACTCTCCTGCTCCACGCATATCTACGCGAACTACGTTATATCCCATACCTGCAAAGAAACCATACATCGGTTCATCTCTTCCACGCATTCCATCTCTCTTACGATACGGCTGTGTCTCAAATATTGTAGGAACCGGTTTATCTGTCTTAGGATGCCAAACACGCGCCGAAAGGCGGCAGCCATCAGACATTGTAATCCATTCGTTCTCGATCACATCCCACTCGTAAGGAAATTCATCTCGCGCCATTACTCTTTTTACTGTTGATTCTACTTTAGCCATAATTTAACCCTCCTTCTTTTTTATTATGCTTCTGTAGCATCTGCTTTTTTCTTTCCATACTTTTTTGTCCAGATAATCGCAACGATTAATCCGATCACACCCATCGCGATCATATACAGGAAATTCAGGTGATATCCCTGATATCCCGGATAAGTATCTAACAATTTACCTGCGATTGTATAACTCAAAACTTCCGGCAAATATCCAAATGTGGACGCCATACCAATTGCAACTCCTCCTAATTCCACCGGAATACCACCTTCTGAAATAAACGAGAAGTACAGACCAAAGTTTATAAACATACCTGCATATACCAGCACACAAGCCGCCACAACCAATATCATTCTGCTATCCGAAGCCATTTTGCCTGTAACGTCCATGATAACCACACCGGCGATCATCAAAATATAACCAACAATCATTGTATGGCTTCTTCCGAATTTATCTCCGGAAAATCCACCAAGTGTTGCCGCAAACGGACGGATGTACTGAGACATAACCGTTAAGATTGCTGCGATCACGGCTGTAACTCCGATGATATTACTTGCATAAGGAGTAAAATAATATGATGACATATTAAAAGTATAACTTGTGTACATCATGATAATAATCAACCACATAACCGGCATCTTTAACACTCTGATAATATCTTTAAATGAAACAGTGCTTGAAGTTCCGTCTTCTTTAACGGTCTCAGGCTCCTTCAACAGGAAAATAAAGATAATACCTACAATCAACGGTGCCAACGAATAGAACCAGATAATTCCTTTAATTCCGAGAGTCGGCATTGCCTTTCTCTGAAAAATTCCAAAAATCGCTGTTGCCACTGCAAGATGTGCCGCATTGAATACACCTCGCCCACCTTCAAAGGTTCCATAAGCACGGCTTTGTTCCTCCTCAGTTGCCTGGATTCTGACAATCTTCATAAGCGCAGGCCAGAAAGTCAAAAGAGATGTAACACCCCATAATCCATAGATCACTACCAATGCATAGAAATTATTAACAAACAAATGAAGCAATCCACCCAAACCAGTTGCAATCATCGAAAAAATAAGCAGTTTTTTCGCTTTGATTTTATCGGCCAATACTCCACCGATAATATAAGAAAATACACCCAACACGCCGTAGGCACTTCCTAAAAGTCCCATCTGCGTATTAGTCAAGTGATACATTGCCTGATACGTATCATAGTAATATGATCGAAAATATGGCAATCCATAAATAATTGAGCCGGCAAAAGATAGCAAAAGAATGGTTCCTATATTCTTCTTGTATCCTACTTTTGCTTCCTTAGACATAATCTCCTCGCCTCCATTCAGCTTTATAACGTTTTATGAGTACTCTTTTCATTAATAATTATTGCACATTAATAATCTATTCACAAATTTATCTAGTTTCTTCATTCGACAATAATTTTTACTATTATTTTCATTATACGAAAATTCTATTTAGAAACCGCAGTATCTGTCTATTACTTTTCCTATTTTTTATCTATTTTCATACATTTTTTTCATATTACAAAAATTGTATGAAAATAGATAAAAATAATTCGCATTAAATTTATTGAATTTAAAGCATCTTCCTTTACTATGGAGTAAAATAAAAGAAAAAACTTTGTCGCAAAGGAAGAAAAATGAACAGAGAACAGGAAAGAGCCAAAAGAAGACCGGAAAAGAATCCAGTTGTTGAATACAATAAGATTCAAAATAAATATTACCCAGAGTTATTTGCCAAATTTGCTGAGGTGAATGATCCGCGAAATCAAAGTTATATTGAATATCCAGTGAGGGTTATGCTTGGAACCATGTACTACAAATGCATAAGCGGAATTTCAAGTATGCAGGAAATGACACTGAAATTTAATGATGATGCAGTTGTAGAAAATCTCTACTCATTCATGAGTGAAGAAAAGAAGGAGTATCTTCCTCATGGTGTTATAGAGAATGAATTTTTGGCAAGACTGAACCCAGAGGAACTGGAAAAAATACAGAAAGATATTGCTTATTCTATGATCCGTAGAAAAACATTTGATGATGCCAGGGTGTTGAAAAGGTGGCAGATCATTATTGACGCCACAGAACTGGATGAGGGATATCAGAAAAAGAATGAATATTACCTGAGCCGCTGCTATAACCGTGGAGAAGCAGATGAATTTACGAAGTATCACAGAAGCGTGCTCGAAGCAAAACTTTATCTGGGGAATAACCTTGTATGCAGTATAGCATCTGAAGCGATCCAGAATTCTGAGGAATATATCAATCAGAGTGAAAAAAAAATAAAACGGGACTGTGAAAGTAAAGCATTTATCAGAGTTGCAGAAAAGATTAAGAAACAGTTTCCGAGACTTCCGATCATTATAACGGCAGATGGGTTGTATGTCAGTCAGAAAGTTATACAGACCTGCACAGATAACGGCTGGAATTATATCATCCGTTATAAAAAGGGAAGTGCATCATCCATAGCCAAAGAATATCAGTCATTGCCGGAAAAAGAAAAGATAGGTTCAGAAATAGAATATCAGAATCAGATTATGTTTCAGAATGCAGATGTAAATCTGACATATTATACAGAAAAGAAGATTAAACCAGATGAAAAAAAGAAACAACAGAGTTTACATGGATTGCAGACATTACAATCACAAAAAACAATGCCAGAAAAATAGTAAATGCGGGAAGAAACAGATGGAAGATAGAAAATCAGGGATTCAACCGGCAGAAGAATTGGCGGGGGAATATAGAGCATGCATGCAGCTGGAATGAACAGGCACAAAAGAACCATTATCTGATGGAGCAGATAGCAGATTTCATAAAGTAGCTTTATGAATATTATTACCTGAAGAAAAATGAAATAAATTTACCTTTCAAAACTAACAAAAATTTTGCCTAGTAGCATTTTTTATCAGAATATGTTAGAATCTTTTTATACTTTTTAGTTTTTATCAACTAACATTATCAAAAAACATCAAGGAGGGATAATATGGATTCTTGCGATTTTTACACAACACTTGGCAAAAAGCTTCGGGCAAGACGCCGGACCAAACACATGACCTTAAGTGATCTCTCCAAAAAATTGAACAAAAGCGTTGCCACGATTTCCAAATACGAAAAAGGAGAGGTTCTCATAAGTATTGACACTCTGGTAGACATTTGTCAGATTCTGAATATCGACATAGCCTCTCTGCTCCCCATAACTTCAACCGATAAAAGCGCAGCCGAAATTGCAAGGTACCAGAATTATTTTTCTGACAAACTTTATCTTTATTGGTTTAACGGAGAAAAGAACTGCTTGCAGAAGGCAGTTCTGGAAAATAAGAATTTGTCATTAACTGCTACGATGTATTACGATGTCGATGACATATCCAACTACTACGAAGCGAATTATATTTACGAAGGCGATATTACCTACAGCGATACATGTACGGTTTTTATCCTTGTAAATACAAAGCCGCCTTTTGACATTCTGACGTTGCGTCTTCCGTCAATCGGCATTAATTCCATGCACGTTGTCGGTCTGATTTCCACGATTACGTACTTTTATCAGAGTATCGCCATGAAAGTGATTGCCAGCGAAAATCCGCTACCGCTTAATGATGAATTGACAAATGCTCTTCACATTTCTTCAGATGAATTAAAGAATATCAAACGTACAAACTTTTTCTTTGCACAATAGTCAACAAAAATAGTCTACGCCTATTCAACTCCCCTGCCCCTCATTCGAGGGCACTGAAAAAGTAGATTATACCGTTCTATATTTGGTACAATGTATCTATCAAATATAGGCGGT
>ENA-OOXA01001571-OOXA01001571.1-human-gut-metagenome-genome-assembly--contig:-NODE-1571-length-12463-cov-1.717037_pt1 | contig 12463 bp, 9 predicted proteins | sample MGYA00241581_ERZ501331 | MGnify/ENA primary metagenome ERZ501331 (study PRJEB25962, sample SAMEA2042982) | human gut metagenome | biome: human gut; feature: human-associated habitat; material: faeces...
GAGTAACGAAGAGAAGCGACGTCGTTATGATCAGTTCGGTCACGCCGGAGTAGGTGGAGCCGGACAAGGAGGTTTTGGTGGCGGCATGAGTATGGATGATATTTTCTCTCAGTTTGGAGACATCTTTGGCGGACATTTCGGTGGCTTTGGCGGGTTCAGCGGCTTTGGTGGCGGTTCACGTGGCGGTCGCCGGGTGAATCGTGGTTCGGATCTGCGTGTGAAAGTAAAGTTGAACCTGAAAGAGATCGCTACCGGAGTCGAAAAGAAGATCAAAGTTAAGAAATATGTAACCTGTTCCAAATGCCACGGTAGTGGGGCGGAGGACGATCACAGTTCCAAGACTTGTGAAACCTGTCATGGCAGCGGTGTTGTCACCCGTGTGGCCAATACGATCTTAGGACAGATGCAGACACAGACAACCTGTCCGACCTGTGGAGGCGAAGGGAAGATTATCACCAAGAAATGTAGCGAGTGCAATGGTGAAGGAATCGTGCGCGACGACGAGGTGATCACGATCAATATCCCGGCCGGTGTGGCGGAAGGCATGCAGCTCTCCATGAGTGGGAAGGGGAATGCAGCCCGTCATGGAGGTATTAACGGTGATTTGCTGATCTTGGTCGAAGAAGAGCCGCATCCGGAACTGATACGTGACGAGAACGACATTCTGTATAACCTGTTACTGAGTGTGCCTCAAGCGGCTTTGGGTGGCACAGTTGAAGTTCCGACCATCGATGGTAAGGCTAAAGTCAAGATCGAGCCAGGGACTCAACCGGGGAAAGTGCTCCGTTTGCGAAACAAAGGGCTTCCCTCTGTTAACAGTTATGGAACGGGAGACCTGCTTGTAAACGTAAGTGTTTATATTCCGGAAACGTTGTCTGCGTCAGAGAAGGATATCATGAACGGCTTGGAGAATTCTCCTAATTTCCAACCGAAGAAATCTGTCAAGGAGAAGATTTTCGATAAGTTCAGACATATGTTCGATTAACATTTTGTGGCGTTTGGGAATAAAAAGGCTGTGTCAAGAATTGCGACACAGCCTTTTTATTTCCGCCATACTGATTGGCTTCCGGTCGTAAATGGAAAAGGCCTTGTTTCAAAACATGTATGTTTTGAACTCGATATCTTCTGGATGTGAAAAGAAGTATTATCCATTTATAGAAAGATAGTTGTTTTGTGGAATAAACACTGGTGCTTTGAAACAGCTGGTCAAATCTATTTTATGAATTATGTGATAATACTTGGTAAAAAGATTATCTTTGTAACCGAATTATATAAATACTCCGATGAAAATATTCAAGTAAGCCGGTTTCTATATATCGTAAATATCTTTCTGATGTAATTGCCAATTGTTCATTTTCGATTGTCGATTCTTTATTCCGGCCTTATCCTGTGCCATCCTTCGGCACGTTTGTGATTTTATCTTTTTTAGTTTATAATCTTTTAATTCAAAGAAAACTATGTGTATATCCGTACATCAGCTATGCTATGTTCATGCTGACAAAGAACCTCTTTTTCAAAACATAAACCTGATAGTCAATACAGGACAGCGTCTTGCGCTGGTGGGGAATAACGGTACGGGCAAATCGACTTTGTTGCGTATCATTGAAGGGAACCTGAAACCTTCATCGGGGGAGGTAGTGTGTTCTTCACGCCCTTATTATATTCCACAACATTTCGGACAGTTCGACAACCTGACTGTGGCGGAAGCTCTGCGGGTGGACGATCGGATAAAGGCGCTCCATGCCATTCTTGAAGGTGACGCCTCGGCAGAAAACTTTACCTGTCTGAATGACGACTGGAATGTGGAAGAACGTTGTCTTTCCGCACTTGCCTCTTGGAATCTGGAGCATCTGCAACTGTCCCAGCCGATGTGCTCGTTGAGCGGAGGAGAAAAGACGAAAGTGTTCCTTTCTGGTATCCTTGTTCATGCACCGGAAATTATTTTGATGGATGAACCGACGAATCATCTGGATGTTTCCGGCCGGGAAAAGCTATATGAGATGATCCGGAGCGGACGTTCGACCTTGTTGATTGTCAGTCATGACCGGACGTTGCTAAACCTGCTACCTTGCATTTGTGAGCTTGAGAAAAGTGAGGTCACACTTTATGGTGGCAATTATGAGTTCTATAAAGAACAGAAAGAGTTGGCGTTGACAGCTTTGCAGAATCAGTTGAGTGAGAAGGAGAAAGAACTTCGTCTGGCCCGTAAAACGGCGCGTGAAGTGATGGAACGGAAGAATAAGTCGAATGTCCGCAGTGATAAGTCGAGTTTCAAGAAAGGGATCTCACGCATGGCAGTCAATACGCTGAAAGATAAAGCCGAGAAAAGTACAGTCCGGCTGAATGATGTCCATGAGGAGAAAATGGCTTCCCTGCAAAGTTCGATTGCCAGCCTTCAGGATGTGATTCCCGATTTGCGGGCACTTCAGACAAATTTCAATTCTTCCGATCTGCACACCGGCAAGATTCTGATCACTGCGGATCAGATCAATTTCGGTTACACTTCTTCCTGCCTATGGAAGTCACCTCTGAATATTCAGGTCAGGAGTGGCGACCGTATTCATATCACAGGAAATAATGGGAGCGGAAAAACGACCCTGGTCAAATTGTTGTTAGGGGAACTGAAACCGGCGGCCGGGACGATTACACGGGCTGATTTCAGTTATCTTTATATTGATCAGGAATGTTCCGTGCTTGATCCCGGATTGACCGTGTTCGAGCAGACGGAACGTTTTAACGCCTCGCATTTGGCTGAACATGAATTGAAATCCATTTTGAACCGTTGTTTGTTTCCTTACGAGACATGGGACAAGCCGTGTTTTTGCTTGAGTGGAGGTGAAAAGATCCGGTTGCTCTTTTGCTGCCTTATGATCGGAAATAATGCGCCGGATGTATTTATTTTAGACGAACCGACGAACAATCTGGATATACAAAGTGTTGAAATAATAACAGCGGCTATAAAGAGTTATAAGAGGAACGGTGTTGTTGATCTCGCATGATCATTATTTTGTGAAAGAAATAAAAATAAACCGTTCTATTAAACTTTTCGATACCGGTTCTGTTATTAAGATATAGTGTTTTTCATGGTATTAGAATTAAGTTAGATTAGGTTATCCGTCCAGTTCGCGAGAATAGGACGGTTTTCTTTTTTTATATCCCCCGTAGGCTTTATGGCTTGTATTTCGAATCGGTCAGAATAGCTTGGCTATCGTTGTTTTGCATCAAGGCTTCTGGGGTCGAATTCGTTTCTCGCATATATTTGTCGATAATCTGCCAGCCGAGCCAACTGCCGAGATTTCCGGGAGCGTCGCTTGCCAGGAATATGCTGGGGACGTTATCGAAGTATTTATTTGTCGTCATCAGGTCTGGCGTATAAAGATGCTTGCGTTCTATGATAGCCTTCCACAGGTTGGATTCATTCTCTTTGCACCAGTTATAGGAAGTTTCCGTGTAGCCCATGAGTACTTCTGGCTTCAGTTCAGGAAATGCTTGATGGATCAGATATTTTATTTTGCCTTCATAGATCATCCGGTCGAGCAGTACATTTTCTTTTCCTTCAAACGGATACTCGGACATCAGCCAACCGGCAAGGTAATCGGGGACGATATGCTCAGGCGTCATTAACCGGCGCTGGAAATCATAGAAGAAGTCCTGGTATAACGGATATTCCTCGCCTAAATATTTATCTATCGAGATGGACAACAGGCTGTCGCCGACCAGTACATTTTGATTGAAGCCGGAAACGTGCATATAGATGGCCGGAATCTGCATCGAAGGAAAACAGGTCTTCAACCATGTGAAACCGTTACCGAGAGCTTGCTCGATCTGGGAAACATTGTCATATTGACGGACAGCATCGGTATATAACCCCTTCAAAGTCGGTTCGGAATAGTAGTTGGCCAATTTGTCGAAGAAGCCGGGCATTGCCGGAGACTTCATGTTTAGGATACCTTTTCCCAATATGTCGAGCATTTGCGGGTATTCGCGAACAAGCCTGGCTTGCATGGAGGAGTCGTTCGTTTCGACCAGCTTTAAAAGCTCCTTGTCGAAACGATTGATCTTGACTGGAGCGGCCGAAGTGACAGCTGCCGGGATATGGGAATTCTGTCCGTTACAACTGAAAAGGTAAAATGACAGAGAGAATATCAGCAATAATTTCGCTTTCATAGGAATATCATTAATAAATTATACGCACCATCATACCGGTTCATTTTTATAAAAACGAATGTCTCCCGGTTATATTGTGCAATCCATTCTTATTATTATCTTTGCATCCCTTTTTATCAGACAATATGCAATTTACGAACAAACAAATTCTGCAAATAACATTCCCCGTTTTGATGAGTCTATTGATGGAACACATGATCGGGTTGACCGATACGGCCTATTTGGGGCGGGTAGGAGAAGTCGAGTTGGGAGCGTCGGCATTGGCGGGAGTCTATTACCTTGTGATTTATATGCTTGGCTTCGGTTTCAGTATAGGCGCGCAGGTATTGATAGCTCGGCGAAACGGCGCACAAGAATATAAACGGATTGGGCCGGTCTTCCTGCAGGGGACGTTTTTCCTGTTGCTGCTTGCCTCGTTGCTGTTTACGGCTTCACATCTGTATTCGCCTTTCTTTCTGCGCAAACTGATCGGTTCCGATGATGTCTACCAGGCTACGATGAAGTATGTGGACTGGCGTGTCTATGGCTTTTTCTTCTCCTTTGTCGCCGTTATGTTCAGGGCTTTTTATGTCGGTATTACAAAGACAAAGATCCTGACGATAAATTCGGTCGTGATGGTGTTAGCCAATGTAATGCTGAACTATGTCCTGATATTCGGGAAGTTCGGATTTCCGGCGTTGGGGATTGCCGGAGCGGCGATCGCTTCATTGATCTCGGAAGCTGTTTCGGTGCTGTTCTTCATTCTTTATACGTGGAAGAAAGTCGATTATAAGAAATACGGGTTGTTTGAGTATTCGGGTATAGATTTCCGGATGTTGAGGCAGATATTGGGTGTTTCTATCTGGATTATGATTCAGCACGGGATTGCTTTTTTAGGCTGGTTCGTGTTCTTTGTCGTGATGGAGCATCAGGGAGAGCGGCCGTTGGCGATTACGAATGTGGTGCGAAGCATTTCTTCGTTTCTGTTTATGTTTGTCAATGCCTTTGCTTCGACCTCCAGTTCGCTGGTCAGCAATCTGATTGGTGCTGGAAAGCCGGAACAGGTGATGGGATTGTGCGGGCGTATGATACGGATTTGCTATTACTTCGTTTTGCCGCTCGGTATTCTGATTGCCCTATTCCCGGAACTGGTATTGCGCATTTACACGGATAATCTGGATCTGATTGCCGGTTCTGTATCATCCCTTTGGGTGATGCTTTCCTCTTATCTAATTGTGATTCCGGCCTTTATCTTCTTTTTCAGTGTGTCGGGAACGGGAAATACGCAGACGGCATTGCTGATTGATATGGCAAGTATCTTTGTCTATGTTCTCTATGCACTGTGGGTCGGTATCCGGATGCATGCGGATGTGGCGGTCTGCTGGACAACGGAGCATGTCTACGATTTGATGATCCTGTCCGCTTTCTTCTATCTCTGGAAAGGAAACTGGCAGAATAAAAAACTGTGACAACTTATCTGGAATTACCGTTTTATCAATACGGTAAGCCGTAGGGAAAGATCGAAAAAGACCATCTTTGCGTTCACATTTTGCGTCACATGCCGTTCCGCTTTTGCCAACTCGTCCATGATGTCGATCACATTCCGTTCATTGATGAAAGGAGCGAACTTCACGGCAAATCCAGCTTCGTCCGTATTCATATAATTGAGTTCCGGCGACTGGAACCGGTACATGAAGTTCTCGCGTATCAGATGCTGGCAATAAGAAAGAAAGTTCTTCTGCCGTTCACGCCCGATACTTGCCAACACGTCTGCCATGTCTTTCATGCCTCTGACATTACGCGCCCAGGAGTTGCGCATCATGCCTTTGAATTGTTCCAGGTAGAACTTGTTCTCTTCCCCCAGGCTGATTGCCTCGACCGCTTTCAGGTAACTGCCGTTTGCCAGATGGGCGACATGCTTGGCATCTTCGGGAGTCAGGTTGAACCGGGAAATCATGGAGGCGGCGATATCTTCCGGATGAATGCCACGTACGTTGATACGTTGCGCACGGGACAGGATGGTTCCTAAAACCAGGTCGGGAAGTTCCGATACCATCAGGATCACCGTGTTCCGGGGAGGTTCCTCAATGATCTTCAGGAGTTTGTTGGCACAGGTCGGGTGGAGTTTTTCCGGTAGCCATACCAACAGGATGCGGTAAGTCGCTTCGTATATCTTAAGGCTCAGTTTCCGGATAATCTCGTCGCTCTCTTTCGAGTAGATCAGAGCTTGTGAGTTGCCGGCATCGATATAATCCAGCCAGCCGTCTATATCGAAATAGGGACGGTCTTTCAGGAAACCTCTCCATTCGGTGAGGTAATCGTCGCAGACATCTTTTTTCTTATCCTTCTTGGAAACGATCGGGAACACGAAATGAAGGTCCGGGTGGGCCAACTCGTTATACTTCAGGCATGACGGACAATGCCCGCATGAATCCGTTTCCGTCCGGTTCGTACAGTTCAGATAACGTGCGTAAGCCAGTGTGAGAGGAAAGGCGCCTGCACCCCCCTGTTCCGTGAATAGCTGGGCATGCGGGACGACACCTGTCTGTGCCGAATGTATAAGCCGTTTTTTTATTTCTTCCTGACCGATAATATCCTTGAAGTACATGTTGCTTCTTATTGAGTTGATAGAGCAAAGGTACGAATAATCGAGGAAATAAGAAACCTCATCTTAATGTGCGATCTGTATTTTCTCTTTAATGCATTTACCAATAAAAAGCACAAGCAAAAAAGGATATAAGGCCAAATCCATTGCGATAAACAGTATGTATTTCATCTTTGTAAAATTTATTATTTCGTCGATAAGACTAAGATGCTTGGAAAAACCCCTATCCGATAACAAACTTTTTTCATTTTGTTGTATTGCTTACTTCTATTGCCTGATCGATAAAAACTGAGACGGTGATTTGTGTTTTTTTGCGGTTGACAAAATGTAATATTTTTTCTTATGATTATTCTTGTGAAGATAGTTTTGAATATGTTTTAATTGTTTTGTTTCGGTATTTGATTTCAAAATGATAGTATTATCTTTGCATTGTAAAAAAGAAAATTACATAAATACGGATTGTATTATGAATGTATGCAAAGATGACGCTTCTATTCTGATTATATATACGGGAGGTACTATCGGAATGATAGAAAATCCTGAGACGGGCTCTTTGGAGGCCTTTAATTTTGAACATTTGGAGGAGCATGTACCCGAACTGAAAAATCTCGGATATAAAATATCGTCTATTCAATTTGATCCACCGATGGATTCATCGGAGATGGGACCGGATTCATGGATGAAAATCGTGCATGTCATTGCGGAACATTATCATGATTACGATGGCTTTGTCGTTCTGCATGGGACCGATACGATGGCCTTTACCGCTTCCGCTTTGAGCTTTATGCTGGAAAATCTAAGTAAGCCGGTGGTTCTGACCGGTTCACAGCTTCCGATCGGTATGCTTCGTACGGATGGAAAGGAAAACCTGATTACGGCGATAGAGATTGCCGCCGCCCGTGAAAACGATATGCCGCTGGTTCCTGAAGTCTGTATTTTCTTTGAGAACGACCTGTTGCGCGGGAATCGTACCAGCAAGACGAATGCGGATAATTTCAATGCGTTCCGTTCCTATAATTATCCTCCGCTGGCGCATGCCGGTATTTCTATTAAATATGATATTCCCCAGATCTACCACCCGGTATCCAGAAAACCGCTGAAACCTCATTACTTGTTGGACCGGAATATTGCAATCTTGAAAATATTTCCTGGAATTTCTCCGCAGGTTGTGGAAAGCATCTTGAATATTCCCGGCTTGAAAGGCGTCGTGATGGAAACATTCGGTAGCGGGAATGCGCCCGGATATGACTGGTTGCTGGAGATGTTGAAGGATGCGGTCGAACGGGGGATCGTCATTGTCAATGTCACCCAATGCCTTGCCGGGAGCGTGGAAATGCACCGCTATGAAACCGGTCGCAAATTGTTGCAGGCCGGCGTGGTGAGCGGTTACGACAGCACGACCGAATGTGCGATTGCCAAGCTGATGTTCCTGTTCGGGCATGGTATGACGCCGGACGAAGTAAAGGAACATCTGAATTGTTCGCTGATCGGGGAGATTACGATTGCTTGAAAATATAGTTCCTTCGGCATGAAAACATCGTTTCATAGGCATGGAAATATAGTTTCGTGCTCATGAAACGATGTTTTCGTGCTTTCAATACACCTCTTTTGCCACCTTATAGACGCTATCCGATGCCATCATCGTATAGAAATGTAGGCTCGGAACGCCGTGTGCAATCAAGTCTTTGCATTGCTGGATGCACCATTCGACACCGACGGCTTTCGCTTCATCATCCGTTTTGCATTTACGAAGTTCTGTTGCAAACGGTTCGGGAATGTCCGAACGGAATATCTTAGGCAGCACGGTGAGCTGGTTCTTGAATACGATCGGCTTGATACCCGGAATGATGGGGACCGTAATGCCTTCCGCCCGGCATCGGTCTACGAATGCGTAATATTTTTCATTGTCGAAAAACATCTGTGTCACCAAGTAGTCCGCCCCGTTCTTTACTTTCTCTTTCAGATAGAAAATATCCGATTCCATATTGGGGGCTTCTTCATGCTTTTCCGGATAGCAAGCCATTCCGTAAGAGAACGGTGTTTCATTGGCTTCGAAAACAGATCCGTCGATGGCGATCCCTTTGTTGAAGTCGTTCACTTGCTGCTGGAGGTCGGTTGCATGTTCGTGGTATATGTCCGTTTTTTGTCCGGCTTCTAGTGTTTTTACATCTCCACGGAGCAACAACAGGTCATAAACACCTAAAAAGTTCAGGTCGATCAATGCATATTCCGTTTCATCTTTTGTAAATCCCTTGCATATAATATGAGGAACAGCCGTTATGCCATATTTATTCTGGATAGCCGAAGCGATGGCGACCGATCCGGGACATTTGCGGATGTTGACTTTCTGAAAGCTACCATCTGGCAAAGTCTTGTAGATATATTCGCTGTGATGGGATGTTATATTAATGTATTTAGGATCGAACTCGATCAGTTTGTCTATGACATTATATACTTTCTGTATGCTGTTTCCTTTCAACGGAGGAAGTATTTCAAATGAGAAAGCAGTACTCTTGCTGCTATTGATCAGATCGATTACTTTCATGTTATTTATTTATTTGGGTGGACAAATGTACATAAAAAACAGTTATGTTTGTCTGCCCAATATGTTGATTGTTTATGTTGTTTGAATTTTCCACGTGTCGATATTCCGTGTTTCGTTGCTGAGTTTCCATCATGTCTTTTTGTTGCTTCTTCACAAAGATACGATATAATCTGCAATTTGCATCTATCGTTCTTGTTATTTTTGCCGTTTTTGAAGGGGTAAATGAGTGTTAAAATAGACAATATCTCTCTTTAAAATGCGATTTTGGGTTAAAATCTTGATTGATAGTGAGGTGTAGGAATCTTATATCTGTTAAAAAATATTACCCTTGTGTGTAATTTGAATTAAATGGGATATAAAATCGAATTAGATGCAGCAGTAGTTTCGATTTGGACCAATGAGATTTGAGGCAAGGTGTACAATAAGAGTGTAGCCGAATTTGCCTGTACGCATTGCGACAATTTGCGGGATTATTTTCCTGCGAGGATTAAATGAGTAACGGTTGCCGTTTTTCATTTTTTATTAATACCTTTGCCTGTCAATAATCTAATTACGATAAGATATGGAAAATATTAATTGGTCTGATCTGTCATTCGGTTATATGAAGACAGACTATAATGTACGGTGTTACTATCGGGATGGTAAATGGGGCGAGCTCGAAGTTAGTTCTTCCGAGATCATCAATATTCATATGGCTGCCACATGTTTGCATTATGGACAGGAGTCGTTTGAAGGATTGAAGGCGTTCAAAGGGAGAGACGGCAAGATCCGTGTGTTCCGTATGGATGAGAACGGCAAACGCATGCAATCTTCCAGCCGCGGTATCAAAATGGCCGAGTTGCCCGTTGAGAAGTTCGAGGAAGCTATCCGTAAGGTCGTAAAACTGAACGAACGTTTTGTCCCCCCTTATGAAAGCGGGGCTGCTTTATATATCCGTCCGTTGATGATCGGTTTGGGTGCCCAGGTGGGTGTGAAGCCGGCTCTCGAATATATGTTCATGGTGTTTGTGACGCCGGTGGGACCGTATTTTAAGGGTGGTTTCAAACCCTCCAAAGTATGTATCATGCGCGATTACGATCGTGCTGCCCCTCAGGGAACCGGTACGATCAAAGTCGGTGGTAATTACGCCGCCAGTCTCGTTGCGGGCGAAAAGGCTCATGAGCTGGGCTACGCCGCTGTTTTATATCTGGACCCGAAAGAAAAGAAATATTTGGACGAATGCGGCCCAGCCAACTTCTTCGGAATTCGTGGCAACAGCTACATCACTCCGCAGTCTCACTCTATCCTGCCTTCTATCACGAACAAGAGTTTGCAGCAGTTGGCAACCGATATGGGCCTGACGGTGGAACGCCGTCCGGTTCCGGTAGAAGAAATCGCTGCGTTCGATGAAGCTGCCGAATGTGGAACTGCTGCGGTTATTGCTCCGATTTCACAGATCGATGATTTGGATGTCAATAAGTCTTATGTGATTGCAAAAGACGGCAAACCGGGTCCTGTTTGTGAAAAACTATACAATAAACTGCGTGCTATCCAGTATGGCGATGAACCTGATACCTATGGGTGGATAACGATAATTGAATAATTAACAATAAAAAATGGATAATTGATAATTTGGAATAGATGTTTTTTATCAAAATTGCAAACTCTGCATTGCAATTCGGAAAAAATATCTATATTTGCCTCGTTTAACGGGATGGATAAATTGTCAATTGTCCATTGTTAATTGTCAATTGAAAAAGTGGAAGCATTCTTTAAAACACATAAATATCTGGTAGAACACTTGTATTCGCCGGTTCGCAGAGGGCTGATGGACGAGATCGACTGGAATGATCGGTTGATCGGTATTAAGGGGTCTCGCGGAGTGGGAAAGACGACTTTTCTGCTGGATTATGCCCGCGAGCATTTTGGCGCGGATAATAAAGAGTGTCTTTACATAAATCTGAATCATTTTTATTTTACGGAACGTACGTTGGTCGATTTTGCTTCTGAGTTCAGGGCAAAAGGGGGAAAAGTGCTGCTGATCGACCAAGTGTTCAAATATTCGGGATGGTCGAAAGAACTCCGCTATTGTTACGATAACTTCACTGATTTGAAGATCATTTTTTCCGGTTCTTCCGTCATGCGGTTGAAAGATGAAAATCCCGATCTGTCAGGTAAGGTGGTTTCGTATAACCTGCGAGGTTTCTCATTCCGGGAATTTTTTAATCTGATGTCCGGGAACAGTTTTCCAGCTTATACGTTTGGAGAAATATTGGTGGACCATCAGGAGATTGCGAAAGGCATCTGCTCGGTGGGAAAACCGATGGCATACTTTCAGGACTATCTGCATCATGGTTTCTACCCGTTCTTCTTGGAGAAGCGCAATTTCTCGGAGAATTTGCTAAAGACCATGAATATGATGCTGGAGGTAGATGTGTTATACATAAAACAAATCGAACAAAGCTATCTGCCGAAACTGCGTAAGCTGCTTTACCTGTTGGCGACAAGCGCTCCTTGTACGCCCAATGTGAGTCAGTTGAGCAAAGACATAGAGACTTCGCGGGCCACCGTGATGAACTATATCAAATATTTGGCCGATGCCCGTTTGATGAACATACTTTATCCGGTGGGAGAGTCCTTCCCCAAGAAACCCTCTAAAGTGTATATGTATAACTCCAATTTGATGTATCCCATCCGGCCGATGGAAGTGAATATGCAGTCTGTCCGCGAATCATTCTTTTATAACCAGCTTTTGAAGGATAATAAATTGAATGAGGGCGGGAAGAATGCACATTTCTTAGTCAATGGGATGCATAATTTCAGGATTGAAGAAAACATGAAGGTGAAGAATAATCCTGATCTGTATTATGCAATCGATAAGGTCGAAGTAGGAGAGGGCAACATGATCCCGCTTTGGCTTTTCGGCTTTTTATATTGAAATTTTTTTAAATACTAATAGTAAGAGTCTATGACAAAACAGAAGAAATTTTTAACCTGTGATGGTAATCAGGCTGCTGCACATATCTCCTATATGTTCAGTGAAGTTGCTGCGATTTACCCCATCACTCCGTCATCTACGATGGCAGAATATGTAGATGAATGGGCTGCTGCCGGACGTAAGAATATTTTCGGCGAAACTGTAATGGTGCAGGAAATGCAATCTGAAGGTGGTGCTGCCGGTGCAGTTC
>ENA-OOXA01001577-OOXA01001577.1-human-gut-metagenome-genome-assembly--contig:-NODE-1577-length-12429-cov-2.059399_pt1 | contig 12429 bp, 10 predicted proteins | sample MGYA00241581_ERZ501331 | MGnify/ENA primary metagenome ERZ501331 (study PRJEB25962, sample SAMEA2042982) | human gut metagenome | biome: human gut; feature: human-associated habitat; material: faeces...
TTAAGGAATTAAAGATATTTATAAATGTTTGCGAATTATCTATGTTTGGTATAAGACCTAATGCTTTTCCATTTATAACACCTTTATAAGCAATTGGTCTTGCATAAAATTCAGTTTCAAGAGCAATATCTAAGCCCATATTATCATCTACAATTTCATATGCCGTATCAAGATTTTTAATATATACAATATCTGATATTTGATAATTTTTGGTATTTAATGCTAAAATATCATCTTCTTCATTTGAATAGTTCAACTTTAAATAATCTTCTTTAAAAGATATATCTTGTCCTTCTATTTTATAAACCTTATTGTTATATAAAATTGTATTATCGTTATAAATAGGTAAATTTAGGGTATTTGTAAAATAATTATAAAACGATAAAGATTCATCCTTATTGTACGATGATGCAATATTTCTTAAATAAGCCAAATCTTGATTAACATCATCTGTTAATAATATTGGTGTTGTACTTGTGATAACTTTTTCTATATTAACGTTGCATGACGAAAGTGCAATAATTGCCAAAAATGGTAAAATGATTTTCTTTTTCATATTAACCTCTCAAAATTAAATAAACATGTTCCATACATATTACCTTTTTTATTTTAACATTTTTCGGCATTGTTTTAAATACAATAAAACAAAAAAACTATAGGTTTAATAAATAATATCATTCCTATAGGTTTATTTTTAATTAATTATTAAAAGCAATTCTAATTACGGTTTCTTCTTCAAATATATTAGTATAATTTTGACTTTCATTTGAGGCTCAATTTAATAAGCAATATTCATAGCTTGCATCAAATGGATCAACTGTTACAGTTTCATTTGCAGAAGCCTTAAAGTCAACCTGATATATATTAACCTTCCATCACAACTTCAAAATAGCCAATATATCCACCATTAGAAGATGCTGAAATTGTAACAAGTCCTTCTCCTGTAATAGTATATTCATATTTTGTCATGTCCACAGCACCAGTTGAATCAGTTGATGTTGAAATTTCAGTATCATTAAGCTTAACAACTGCATTATTCTTACCATTATAAAAGCATATATTTAACTTACAAGCTTTAGAAACGTTGAAAGAAATTTTAGCACCTGCATTAAATTTTAACCAATTATTTTGGCCATTTGATGGACAGCCTTCAAATGTTACCTTTTCATATGTTGTTTTATTCGCATCAAGTAAAATTGTTTCATTACTATTACAATTTTTTACATTTGTTCCTGAATAAGTAGCACCTTTAAAATTATAACCAGTTGTTTCTGATATTACATCCTTATCACATTCGGCTTTAGCATAAATAATAGGATTATTTTCCTTAGAAGTATTAGAACGGGCAATATTCCATGTACCAGCATTTTCTAATCTGTAAACATAAACAGTTAGTTTATCTTGTGTGGTAGTTGAAACAAGAGTCGCGTCATTTGTTCCATCATTAACCTTTGGAGCCGCAGCTAAATTACCAATATCAGCTGTAACTACTGTTAAGGTAACAGCTTTTGTGGTTGAAATTGTAAGTAATCCAGCACTATTAAGCTTCAAGCCACAAGACGTTGTAAATGATTCACCAGCTAAATTAGTATAAGTAATAGATGTTTTTAAATTTTTATATTCTGATTTATTAACATCAAAATTATCAATTCCTTGTGCACCATCCTCAGCATCAATGGCTTTATCAGTTGTATACCATTCAGAAACAGTCCAATTTGAATCCTTTGCCTCACATGTAATTGAATCTGAGACACCACTTCCATCACAAGCCGTTGCCGTAAATGTTACTGTTCCTGCCTTCTTAAATGCTACTTTTCCTGTGTATTTATCAACTACACCTATTTCTTCATTAGATGATGACCATTTAATAGATTTATTTGTAGCATCAGATGAAACAGCAGCTGAAAGTTGTAAAGCCACACCTACAGTGTATTTAGTAGAGCTTCCTGTAACCTTAATTTCAGAAACATCCTTTTGAGCAATTGTCGAATCTTCAGTTACAACTACTCTTGTAATATAAGTTGTAGATGTAGCAGTAATAACAATATTCTTGGCATTTTCATCATACACAACATAATCTTGTTCAACTTGAGTCTTTGTCGAACCATTATTAAAGAATAATATCGCTTCATTTTGAGTATCAGCCTTTACCTCAGCAGTTCCCGCATAATAGCCATAAACCTCGACATAAGATTTTCCCTTTACAGGAATTGTAATAGTAGCGCCTTCACCACCACGATAATGATTTTTTTCTCCTTCACGTGCAAAACCTGAACATAATGCTGATTGATCTTGAGAACCATCAAATTCATAAATTGTTGATTCGCCAATAACTTCACCTGAAAGTACATCAGATGATGAATCATCATCAACCAAGAAATTATTTTCAGCGATTAATCCGTCAATATCCCAGCTATTTGCAATATCCTTCTCATATTTTCCTTTTCCTGTATTATAAATACGATTTAAAATAGCCTTTCTTCCACTATATTCCTTTGATACAGTATCAGCATCTAGAATATCATTATTTCCTTCATAGCCTATTGAATCAGCTGTTGCCTTATCCATCTTCCAACCAATAATAGTTTTTGGATATTCGGTAGCTATTTGATTTTTATACCAAGGATTAGCCTCTACTCCTTCACAGGTTGTATTAATATATGCAACCTGATTATAATATCCAGAAGACCATGGAGTACGAGCAAGATATGTTGCTTGTTCCTTATTAGCTTCTTTTACAGTTGAATTATAAATAACTAAGCCCTTACCTACCTTAGATGAAACAGCCATTCTTGGAGCTGTTACATATGATGCATGAGTTGTAGCATTTTCATCATATAAAGAGACAATTTCACACTTTTCATAAAGAGCCACTGAGCCTGCAGCTTCCATCCAAATAAAATCAGTATCACCCTCGATATAGCAGCCATAAAACCAAGCTTTGCCTGCTGTTCTTAAGGTGTCTTGATGTGATTTAAATGAACAGTTATATGCAACTGTATTACCCTTAGTATCTGTACCTAAAACCTCAGCTTGCACATCACCTTTATGATCTGCACGTGACCAATCGCTTTCCAAGGTAATATTTTCAAGAATAATATTTCCTGTCCCTTGAATTTCTAAAAGCTCACGACCACGCATTTTACCCATATCGCTTCCATGACCTTTAATAATAACATCTGCTCCATATTTTGTATCAGTCGCACCAACAATTTTAATAGTAGCAGAGCCATTATAGCTTAAACCATTTTCATTATAAGTGCCCTTTTCAAGTCTAATTGTATAAGTGGCAGTATCTCCACTTGTAGGAATTGCTGCAAGTGCTTCTTTAATTGACTTATACTCAACACCATTTAATTCAATCGCAGCATGAACCTCTGGGGTTGGCGTTGGGGTTGGTGTAGGATTTGGCGTTGGCGTAACTACACCTCCAGTCGTATTACTTGGAGTCTCCGTAGGAATAATTCCTGATATTTTGTCACATGATGTAACACCTACTAAGGCTCCACCAGCTAATAAAATAGCTAATGTTTTCGAAACAATTTTCTTTTTCATCTTTTTTCTTTCTCCTTCTTTTTTTATAAAACGCCCGATGTAAGCGCTTTATTAGAATGATAAGATTATAGCAAAGTAAGTTTTACTTGTAAACGTGTTTTACTAAATATGACATAGTTTACTCAAATTTCGTTACACTTTTTTTAAACTTGTAACGATTTTCTATTTGCAAAATGTAAGCGTTTTATTTATAATATATTTACTTAATGTTTTTGTTTTGCGGAGGAATATATGGAATTTTCAAATAATAAACGAGCCCAAGATTCGCAAAGAGCAATATATAAAGGATTAAGAAGACTTCTTGAAAGAAAAGATTTAAAGGATATTACGGTTGTTGATCTTCAAAATGAATGTAATATTTCACGAGCTACCTTTTATCGTAATTACCGAAATATTATTGATGTTTTAGATGTTATTTTCAAATGGTATTTTAATGAATATCAAGAATTAAAAAAAGAAGAAAATGATAAGTTTCTTTTCTTCTTCCGTTATTGGTATTTACATCGTGACCTTTTGACTATTATTGTTGAAAACAATCTCGATATTATTAAAAATTGTATGATTAGATATTCTAAGCCAAATATAGATCCATATTTTATCGAAATTAAATATGGACTTGTGACATCCATTATCGTATATTGGTCTAAGGAAAGAAAAACTTCTCCCGAAGAGTTATATGAAAAAGTAAAAAAGATGCTTGATTTTAAAGCCTACGAATTGATTACAAAGAACTAAAATAGCACTTAAAATGCTATTTTTTTATTTATCTACTCATCAAAATATAAATAATACAAATTAGTAAACATTTAGTTTATTGCATCATAATTACTTGATGTTTTTTTATTTTTTTCTCTTGTATTTTATATCAAGTTAATAAATGGCTTATCTGCCTCTGCAAAATCTAAATTTTTCATTTCTTTTTTTGAAGACCATTTATAATCAGTATGTTCTGTTAAGGTAAGATTACCAGCAATTAATTTGCATTTGTAAGCATATAAGGTAATTCCAAAATCAGCAAATGGTTCAATATGATGATATTCATACGTAGATAAACCAATATACTTAATTGGTAAAATCTCTGATTTTAATTCCTCTTTTATTTCTCTAATAATTGTATTTTCATGTGTTTCTTCTTTTTCTACCTTACCACCAGGAAATTCCCATTTTCCTTCTAAAGCTCTTCATGGACCTCTTTTACAGCAAAATATTCTACCTTTTTCGTCTTCAATTAATGCACAGACAACCTCATAATGTTTCATCTTATCACCTTTAATTAAATAAATTTCATCTATATAAACATTACCATATAATGAGGTAGTGTTTTTTTACCATCTAGAAAACCAACATTACCATTTACAAACTTATATGATACCTTAGGATGATACTTATTAATAAAACTATTTAAAGATGGCGTTGAATCATTTCCTGCCTTTACTTCAATTGGAATTACTTCACCATTCTTTTCAATCACAAATTCAATTTCCATAGAAGAATTTTGAGTTTTATAATAATAAAGCTTATATCCTCTTTTCAAAAGTGACTCGGAAATAATATTTTCATAAATTCCACCTTTAGCATTGCCTTTTAAAGTATTATTTAAAATAGCAAGCTTTGTTTCAGGCCCATATAAATATAATAGCAACCCTGTATCATTTAAATATAATTTAAATTGATCATCCATTTCATAAGCAAGCAATGGAATATATGCTTCATTAACATTTGAACATTTATTAACTAGGCTTGAATCACATAACCACTTTATACTTCCACCATATTTTTTACTTGTTTTACCTTTTTCAACTACACTATATTGAAACTTCTTGTATTCTTTAGCAAGCTGCTTTGGAATTGAATCATAACATTGCCTTACTTTAATTTTTTCTTGACCTTTAGCATGCTTAGAAATATCATCTTGATAATCAGCCAAAATCTTTCCTTGTATTTTTGAAGCCTCTTGAAAATTATTTGTATCAATAAAAGTTTGAACAACCTCTGGCATTCCTCCAACAATCATAAATTCTCTAAATAATTCTAAATATTTATCATTTAATTCTTTAGGAACTTCTTTATTACTAATATAAAAATCTTTTAAATATGCTATTGCATCATCATTATATCCTTTTGCCCATAAAAATTCTTCAAAATCAAGTGAATACATTGTTATTTGTTCTTCGTATCCAACAGGTAATGATGTTGGTTCAGTTACATTTTTATCATCATCTTCAAGATAAGATAAACCTAAAAGTGATCCTGAAGAAATTACATCAACACTACCATCTTCTACCAAAAATTTAACAGCAGTTCTAGCTTCAGCACAAACCTGAATTTCATCTAAAAATAAAAGTGTCTTAAAAGGAATTATTTTTAAATTAGGAATATATGCACTCAACCTTTTAAAAATTTCTTCAGCTGATAAATCACCTTTAAAAATGTTCTTATATAAAGGATTCTTTAAAAAATTAATTTCAATATAGCCTTCATACTCATTTCTACCAAACTCTCTTACTAAGTAGCTCTTCCCTACCTGTCTAGCACCTTTAATAATTAAAGCAGATTTATCTTTTTTTTGTTTCCAGTTAATTAAATACTTATACATTTTTCGTTTAATCATTTCAATCGCATCCTTTAATACAATATGATTATATCATATTTTTTTAAAAAAGGAATATTTTTTGATAGCTATTTTAATATTTTCGGAATATTTTTTGACTATTATTTTATCAATTTTGGAACATTTTTGGACTATCTTTTAAGTGCTTTTGGAATATTTTAAATTTTTTTTAACATTTCTATTGCACATTCTATATCTACAGAGCAATCAAAACCTGCACGTTTAGCATTTTTCTCCATACATTCGATTAATTCCTTTTATTGAAAATGTTCACTCAAATCATCAAATATAGAACAAACGTAACTAATATCTTCTTTAGAAATACCATCAAGATATTGCATTGTTTCATTAAGGTTAATAGAAAGTATATCATACATTTCTTGCCAAATTCTTTCTTGTGCACAATCATCATTTAGTTCAAGTTTCTTATTTTCTTCAATTAATTCTTCTACTTTTTTATATTCATTTATTTCATTCCTCTTTTATTATCAATAATTAAACATTAATTTCTTTTCACTTGTTCAAATTTACCACATGCATTATATTCAACATATAATTTGCGAGTATCAGTTACTAATTGGCTAAGAAGTTTTTCAATAATGTTTGATTTCTTGTATTCGATTGTGTATAAAAATCCTTTATATGGAGCATCACTTCCATCATACAAATGATAATCAATTTCATCTTCTTGAATATTGCCATTTGAATCTTTTAATAATAAATTTACAACATCGCACACATCATTTGCTTTCATCAACTTCTGGCTCTAAGCTCAGGTATAAATAATTATATATAGAAATTGCATCAGATTCATATACTATGATGTTCATATTTAAACTAAATATCCTGAAGCTGATGCAACAATGGTTTTTATTTCCATATTTAAATTAAAAACGATATATAATTTTTGCCCATTTAATTTTTCTAAATCAAATGATAAAAGCGTTAAAAACGCCTTTAATTTATTATAATAATTACTACTCATAAGTATAATCTGGACTTCTTAATTATATATCTTAAAAAGTATACGCTCAACTATTTTGACTAAATTTTAGTCATTTTGTTATAGCTCTATTAAGGTTTATAACCTTATTTATTTTGATTAAATAGTTTAATTTTAGTATTAAATAAAATATTAATTAACAATAAACTTACATTTTGAGTTTATAAAATCAACACCTAGTTTAACAATACCTTTACTTGCAAAATACACCTCATAATAATTTTCAGTTATATTTTTAATTTCGCCTATTCCATAATTTGGATGTTCTAACTTCTTCCCTATTTGATTATTATGAGCTGCATTTATTATCTCTTGTTTTAACTCTTCTACTGATAAATATCTATTACCTATTTTTTTTGAATGTAACATAGCATGACAGTTAGGGCAAACAGTAATTAAATCTTCATTAGGATTAATTTCATATTCTCCATCGGTATCTGAAATAAAATGAATATGATGAACATGAATATATTCATGAGCTATTGGTCCGTAGAATTTTTCCATATCTAGGCCACATACTTGGCATACATACCCATATTTAGCAATACAGGCTTCTCTAGCTTTAGGATTACGTTCTCTTCTTGTTAAGAATATTTTTTCTTGATTACCTTCAATATATTTTTCATCCTTAATTTCTTCAAATTGTGGTTCTTTTTGATTAATTAAATCATTTACATAATCAATAATTCTAGTTATTTGTTTTTTAGATTCTAAGGCATCTGCATACCAAACGTTTGCTTGTCCTGGATTTCCTTTTTTCTCATCATCAAAATCAAAATTTCTTTTTTCTTCAGGCAATAGTTTTGAATCTTCAACTTTAGCTTCAAAATAATATCCATCATATTTTGAATTAATACGTTTTTGCATATTGTGATATACTTTTGCGTGGTTATAATATCCAACAATTGTTTTTCTACCTTTTGGTCTTTTAGCACACCAAACAACTAAAACATCATTTAGTTCATCACCATTTACAGTTGGATCAATTCTATTTAAATTAATTTTGCCATTTTTACTTTGTACAAATCCTTTATAATATCCATTATCATTACGGAAATTAATTTCTTCATGTCCAAAGCCATGTTGTTTAACATATTCTCCACCGGATGATACATTATCTTCTTCACCATCATAATTTTTCATCCAAGCAACTTCGCAACAAATTACTTTAGGTTTTGTGAATGATTGTTTATTATAATTATCAAAGTATATCTGAAGAGTTTCATTTATTTTTTGTGGGCCTTGAATATTTCCAATTAAACTATTTTTCTTTAAATTCTCAAATGAAAAATATTCTTCATTTAAAATTGTTAGTAAATGTAATTGCATATATTTATGATTTTGAGTAAATGAGCTTTGCTTAATGTAAAATTTACTATCATCAATTGTCATTAATGGCTTATTGGTCTTTACAACTTTGCATTTATATTTAATAGCACTTATAGGGGAACTTATATAAATATAAACTATATCTCCAATTTCAACATTTGTTGATTGTCTCCAATCAATATCTGATAATTCATCAAAGGCATTTTCATAATCATAGTCTTTTGGACTACAAGGAATCAACCAGCTTGTCATCGCAATCACATCCTATCAAAATCAATCTTTTTTTAAATATTTGTAATAATTAAAATAATTAGTAAAATCAACATCTTTCACATTATATGAATGTTTTTTTATTAAATATTCAATATATAAATGATAAACATTATTAATATCTACCATAGAAATATCACCATATATATTCTCTGCGCCTATAACAGATTCACCATTACGCAAATTGTAATCAATAATATCTGTATTACTATAAAAAAACTCTTCAAAACATCTTAAATCATCTTCATTTTCTAAATATACAAGCCAATATTCACCATGTAATCTTGATTCAGTAGAATAGTTTTCACTACATAATATTTTTTGAACTTTACCATTTATTGAATCTAAAAGAACATAATAAAATATGAACTCCCTACCATTATCCAATCTAAAACATTTTGTTTGAGGTAGAACAATATATTTATTATATTCATCAACATGGCAAATAAATAAAGAGTATATATTTGTATTATTATAAAAAATGTCACATTTATATGAACCAGCTGTATGATTAGAATAAAAACACTTAATAGTTGATTATTCCCGATTTTTTGAGCCAGTATTTTGCTTAAAGTGAGCCACTAATATTTGTTATTTGAGCCATTAATATTTATGAAGTTAGCCAGTGCAAATTATATCATGTACAAGGTTATTATTTTTATTTTCATCATACCATTTCAACTTAAAATCCCAGTATGGACCTTCATATTTTAAATTTATAAGTTTTTCAATTTTTGTTTTTAAATCCATAATATATATTCACCTCACGTACAATTTCAGAATAATTTAACGTTTTTATCCAAAATACTCATACTACATTCTATTTTTCTAAAAATTAAGCATACATGTATACCTTATTACTATTCTAAGGTATTTTTTCTCAACATTGCCATTAATCAACTTCAAGAATGGAATTCATGAAGATAAATTTATATTACTAATACATTGTTTCTTTTTATATTATTCAAAAAGGGAATTAATAACAGTTATTTCATCATTATCAAACTTATACATCGTAAATAACTGAGAATCAATTTCTTCTATTGATTTATTCCAATCTATTTCATTTTTTATCAAATCAAAATTAGGAAGATAATATAAAAATTTGTACGGAGTCATCATTACAATTAATCTAACAAATTTTGTACCCAAATATTTTTTAAAATTAACTGCATCATCTTTATTATCAGAATAGTAAACACACATCTTTGTTCTACCAAACATTTCATCCTTATCAATTATTTCAAGACTCTTAGGATTATTAAATGCCTCATTTGGAAATGCAGAACTAATAATAACTTTATATTTATTTGGTTGAACATAATCTAAATCAGCTGTTTTTATATAATACCATTTGGCTTTTCCACCAGAACCAGCTTTATCATTTGTTATTACTTTAGTATATCCAGCTGGAGTATTTTTACTTCTATCGCTTACTTCAGAGAGAACAGAACCTGGATTTTTTTCAACAAAATATGATTCACAACACTTTCTAATAGAATAGTCATTTTTTGATGAAATGCAATCTTTCAATTTATTCGAAATCGTAAATAACTCTTTTCTAATTGGCATAACACGATCAGTTCTTTTTATTACAGTATCTTGGTAAACAATAGTTTCTGTTGGATTTGTTTTATTCCACAAATATACTCCAACATCACCTGGAATACGTCTTACAGCATCACCAAATACAGATGGTTCACCCGGAATATTTTTTTCTGACTCTTTGCTACTTCCATTAAATATTCTTACTTTTACTAAAGATTTATCAAGCAAATTAGTACTACCTCTTTGTAACTCCTTTGCAGGATAAATTAATGATACTATATTAGATATTTTTAATGCAGCGTCTCTAAAATAAGGATAAATATCAATCGTATTATTATTATTGCCAGTAGTTGCCATTCTAACAATACTTTGATATGGTGGATTACCTACAACTGAATTAAATTTCATTTTACCATTTTCTCCTTTATTCCAGAATTTATTTGATAAAACTTTATCAATGAACTTATCTGGTTTTTCTTTTAATTGCATTATTAAATCATCAAATGCATGCATATTAGTTATACAATTTCTATAACCAATTAATGTACGTTTAGTTATTTGCTTTGCCATTGGGGTTTTACAAATTACAAATATTTGTTTACTTACAATTTCATCCCATATTTCATATTTTTTCTCAAAAGATAGTTCACCTAAGTTCTTAATTCTTTCTCTATAAAGAGAATAGGTGATATATACAGGATATAAGCCACTTTTAGAATTTATTTCCAAAATATTAGAATCATTATTAAAGACCTGTTTTGTAACAATACCCTGATTTACAAACCTAGGACCTTCACTTAATTCTTGTTCATGCATTTCATCAAAAAAATCCCAACCCCCTAATGTATTTCCCATATGAAGGTTTACAACTCGCCATGGAGTTAATACTGTCTCTTTATCAGGATTTTTAAAAGTAGCAAATAATGATGCAATCTTTTGAACCCTTTCAGTTGGTTCTAATTCATCTGCGTTTTTGGCAATATATCTAATTCTTCTTGAAGCGGCAATAAAAATATCTTTATCATAATATTTAGAGAAATATTTAAATGTGTTCTTATCTACACCACTAGGCATAAATTCTTTCCAGGAAATATCGTCGACTAAATCAGTAAAATTATCAATGGTAACATCAACGGCAATATCAATATTCATACCATAAACTAATAATGGCATACGAATTGAAATAGCTCTTAAAATTGAAATAGCTGAATTTCTATTTTTCCTTTTTTCCTTTAATTCTTCTAATTCTGCCTTTTCTTCTGGGGTTAATTCTTTTTTAGGTTTCTTATTTAATTCTCTTTCTCTTTCAGTTTCTTCTTTATTAAAACCTTCTTTGTTAATATCTATATTATCAATTTTCTTTGTTTGCTTAGAATTACCAACAATTTTCTTTAAATTTTCAAATTCTTTTAATTCTACTGATGTAAGTTTTAATAATTGATCATTATAAATTTTAGGATCATCAAATCCATTTCTTGCCACGCGTTCTGCATATGCTTTTTTTAATTCTTGTAAAAGCTCAGCTACCTTATATTCTTTCATGTTAGAATCATCAATTGAAATTACAGGGCAAAAATTCAAAAATTTTCCTAAAGTTATCTCGGCAAATTGATTTGTAGAACCAGTTCGAGCAGATAATTGAACAGACTCGGCAACCATTTTTAAAGTCCTATCTGGTGCAAAATCAAAAACATAGCATTCTTCCTTAATTTTACCATTGATATTAGCTGGTGTTTGAACTCTAAATATTGTCTGTAAATATTGAGAAGCTGCAGTCGAATACGAACCAGCTAGCATTAAAACTGCAGTCCATTCTGGAACTGATACACCAGTAGTTAAACGACCACAAGAAAGAGTAATAGTATATGTATTTTCTGGATTTGAAGTCATAGCTGACTTTACAGCTTGCAATGCATTACTTGTATCAATTTCTTCATCACCATCACCAGCAACATTAACAATTGTAAAATGTTTAAAAATGTGATGATTTCTCAAAAGTTCTGACAAAGCCTTAGCTTCTTTTACGCCTGGAACAACCCATAATGAATGCCTAAAAAAGGTTCATTCCACAATTAGTTGATAGAAAATGAGTATTCATGCATAAGTAATTTTG
>ENA-OOXA01001581-OOXA01001581.1-human-gut-metagenome-genome-assembly--contig:-NODE-1581-length-12393-cov-3.783028_pt1 | contig 12393 bp, 7 predicted proteins | sample MGYA00241581_ERZ501331 | MGnify/ENA primary metagenome ERZ501331 (study PRJEB25962, sample SAMEA2042982) | human gut metagenome | biome: human gut; feature: human-associated habitat; material: faeces...
GCTCATTCAGTTCCTTTCTGGAACCAAATGAGCAAAAAACGCTTAATCTACCTTCACCACCATGGCCGCTTTGATTTGTCTTGCTCTCTTTGAGAGCAAGACAAATCAAAGCGGCTCCGCGGTACAAACTTGGATATTCAATTTTTATGAGCGTGTTTTGATTGAATTTTTTAATTGCGAGGGGCCCCTTTTGGGGCCCCTCATTGTCACTTTTAAAAGGACAGACCTACCGAAAATGCATTCACTTCATCTTGGTCTCTGCTTGCTTAAGGCTGATAGCCTGAATCAGTTCCGCTCTGCCTTTTTCTTGTTCAGCACCAGCACGCCGCCGACAGACAGGACGGCCAGCAGAGCGAACACGGCAACAGTAGAATTATCTCCGGTTTCAACGCCCACATCTTTACTGCCCAAAGCTGCGATTTCTTCCACTCTGGTTGCATGGCAATTGGTGCAGGTAAAGGTCTTCTCACCCTTTTCAGTGGCAGTGGCTGCCTTCGTTACGACACCATTATCCCAGTTATGCTCCAGCATCGGGATCTCCTCTTTTACTTCCGTCTGGCAGACACTGCAAACCGCAATCTTTTCACCCTTCTCGGTGCAGGTAGCAGGCTTAGTCTCGACATACTCCCCGTACTGATGGCCCATGGCCTTGATCTCACGAGTCACCTTGTCCTGGCAGACAGAGCAGGTGGCAGTCTCCTCACCAGCCTCCGTGCAGGTGGCAGGCTTGGTCACAACATACTCACCATACTGATGACCGGCAGCCTTGATCACGATATTCTCGATTTCATTTTTACCGTTCTCGTCTGCAAAATTCTTATTGCAGCGCTCGCAGGTCCAATACTCCTTCGTACCATCCTCGGTGCAAGTGGCAGGCTTAGCCTCGTTGTGAGTCATCTTGTGGCCAAGCGCATCGACCTTCACCGTATCCAGCTCCAGATTGCCGCTTTCATCGGCATAATTCTTGTTGCACTTGGTGCAATGCCAATATTCCACAGAACCGTCAGTCGTGCAGGTAGCCGCAACTGCATCATTATGAACCATCGCATGCGTATGGTCCAACTTGGGGATCTCAACACCCGCCTTAGCATAGTGGCAAACGGTGCACTCTTCGTGCTTCATACCGGTGGTTTCCTCGGTAGCCGCTTCATCAACGACCCACTCAAAGCTATGTGCGCCTTCATCTGCTACCGCACCGCATTCACAGACACGCTTATGTCCATCCTCTGTCTTGATCCAATCACCAAAGCTGTGAGGGATCTGGTCAATAATCAGCGCCGCCTCCGTAGTCACATTTTTCTGCGCATCAAAATAAGCATCGCAGCGGGTGCAGGTATAGTGCTCTTCCATACCGGCAGCAGCATGGCTAGCCTCTACCTTGTCATGATGCACATAATCATGGCCCTGAGCATCAACGGTAGTCTTACTCAGCTCCTGCGCACCATTTTCGTCGGCAAAGGCCCTATTGCACCGGCTGCAGAGCCAGTATTCCACATTACCAGCAGCCGTACAGGTGGGGGCGTTGGCTTCGTAGTGGGTCATGCTATGGCCCAAGGCATCCAGCACAGGTACGGACTCGATCACTGCGCCATCCTTATTCAGCAGCTTACCGCAGGTGTTGCAGGTGTAGTACAGTTCATTGCCAGCGTTGGTGCAGTCAGCGGCCACGGCAGGGTGCTCGGTCTTGTCTGCATGGGCACACTGGAGTTCCACACCGCCCTGAATGAGTTTCAGGTCAATATCTTCCAGATTGCCATCAATAAGGTCACCCTCTTTATAACCCACGGTCACAGCGTATTCGCCCGGAGTCACTTGGTCAGAGATCTCAAAGGTCAGAGTCACCACTACACCGTTGCTGGTATCTGCATCCAGGCCATCCCAAATAGGAGTCACAGGATTGGCCGCCAAGTTACCGGGAGGCGTGAAGGTCAGGCTGGACAATGCATCGCCCTTCTTAATGCTCTTCAGCGTAAATCCTTCGGGGTATGTAAATGCCAAGCGCATATTAGAGATACCCGGATTTTCCGCCAAAGTCACATGCAAGGAAACTTCCTTTGTCCCCAGGGGCACTGTTTTCGTCTCCACTGTCAGACTGCCGTTGTTCGCATCCTGCGCCATGACAGTTCCCACGATCATCTGCAGCAAAAGTGCTGCCAAGACGATGATGGATAGCAATTTTTTCTTCATCTTCTGCGTCCTTTCTGTTATTTACCAAGATTTATATCATACCCGCCGGCAAGATACCGACGCAATATGCCAAGGTCCTTCATGTTGACCACACCGTCTCCGTTGACATCTGCAGCCTCCATTACGAATTTGTCTGCATCATAGCCACCAGCGAAATATTTCCGCAGTGCGCCCAGATCCTTCATGTTAATCACACCGTCATCATTGACATCTCCGTATGTAAACTGCGCCACCGTCACAGCTCCATCTTGCAGCGTCAAATCGATATCCTCCAAGTCATTATCCAGAACATCGCCCTTTTGGTAGCTCATATGGATCTTATAGTCTCCAGGCGATACCGTATCCGCCACACGGAAGGTCAGTTCCAGAATACAGCCTTCTGAGGTATCCGCATCTGTTCCGTCCCAAACGAAGTTCACCGGATTGGCTGTGAGTTTTCCGGGAGGGGTGAAGAACAACGTAGAGAGCGCATCTCCCTTCTGGATATTCTCCAGCGTAAAGCCAGCAGGGTAGGATAGTTGTAGGCGCATATTGGAGATACCCTTGTTGGCACTGAGGTCCAGCCTCACCGTAACAGCTTTACCTGGTTGAACCCGAACGGACTGGATAGCAATCGTTCCGCTGCTTTCTACCGGCGGCTGGGGCTGAGGCTCCGGTTGCACAAAGTGGATGGTTGCGTTATTCAGACACTTGTTTTCGTCATTGCTATTATCAATTTTGACCTGTTTCCACTGCTCTTCCGTGCCGTCATAATAGACATCCGTCAGCGCGCTACAATTCGAAAATGCTGCCCATCCAATGGCAGTCACGCTATCCGGAATTGTCACGCTGGAAAGAGCCGCACAATAATTAAATGCAGAGGCGCTAATGCTTGTCACACCATCAGGAATAGTCACAGATGTCAGGCTTTTACAAGACAAGAATGTATCGAATGGAATTGCCGTCATGTTTTTGGACAGTGTAACGGATTTCAATTCGGTGCATTCTGAGAACACTTGGGTACCCATGCTAACCACACTGTCAGGAATTATCATCTGTGTCAGATTACGGCACCTGCTAAATGCAGCTTCTCCAATACTGGTCACACTGTTTGGAATCACTATAGATGTCAGATTACTGCATCCAAAAAATGTCCCCTCTTGTATATTGGTTACACTGTTAGGAACCGTGATACCTGTCAGCTTGTCACAGTTGAAAAATGCCCCGCTATTGATGCTTTTTACACTGTCTGGAATCTGATAGTCCCCTTCTTTTCCTTGTAGACAAAAGAGAAGCGTTTCTCCATTTTTTTCAAACAAAACACCGTCTTTGCTCATGTAACTTGGGTTATCATCAGCAACGGTTATGGAGGTTAGTTTTTTACATTCAGAAAATGGATTGCCTGTAATACTACTTACACTGCTTGGTATTGTCACTGATGTAAGTCCCTTGCAGTATTCAAATGCACCACTTTCAATGTTTTCTACATTCTTACCGATTGTCACATCGGTCAATCCAGTGCAATTGTAAAATGTTCCTTTTTTTATGCTCGTTATCCCATCGGGAATTGCTACCGTTTTTAAGCTACTGCAATATTGAAACGCATATTCTCCGATGCTCGTCACACTGCTGGGAATCGTCACCGAAGTCAGCCCACTGCAGCAGGCAAATGCATTTTTCCCGATACTCGTCACACTGTCGGCGATTGTCACATCGGTCAACGCTTCGCAACTTTCAAATGCGCAATCTCCGATGCTGCTCACTCCATTTTCTATGTAGACAGTCGTTATACTGCTTTGGTAGTCTTTCCACGGCTCACTGTCTCTTGCATAGTTATACATCTCTCCAGCGCCGCTGACAGTTAAGGTTCCATTCTCCTCCAATACCCAGGTCAGATTTTCACCGCAGGTGCCGGAGGCAAGTTCTGGCTTGGCCACAGTAAAGAAGCAATCATCCCCGTAAGTATGAACCCAATCACTACCGTCAGCTTCCCACATTTCAGAATTGTATGACAATAGTTGTACCCGATACTTCCCCTCTGAAAGTGTCCTGCTTATTCCACTTTCAGCATAAAATATTCGTTCAACGATTTGCCATTCTCCAAAATCATCCTGACGATATAACCACAGGTTATAATGAGATGTATTTGATGTACTATTCCATGCAAAAGTAACTGCTGTATCTGCTTCATATGTACTCTGCATATTCAACAGTGCAGGCTTTCCGGGACGACATTCGTCACAACTGCTCAGCAGAGTTGTTTCCGTCTTATCAGTCCAAACCTTCCCGCAAATCGAACATTGGTAGCACTTATAATGGGGATGTGCATCCCAGTAGTACACATAGCTACCCTTGTCGCAGGTGTGGGCAGTTGGTGTTGCCGAATAATAATAAATAGTATTTACTGAGCTAAAACTGGATAGAGATGTATAGCCCCAACCGGGATCCATAATCGTTGCTCCTGAACTATCTGCATACTTAACTGCAACATAGTGTCCATTTCCATTCACACCCACAATGCATGCATATCCTTGACTATACAAAGATGCCAATGTCGCTTTGGAATAAGTTGCGCTCCCCTTATACACAAACCCTGGATACGCTTTCCGCACGCCGTCCCAGTACATATCCGCCCCACTGGTAAAGGCCCCGGCCGCTTTCAATGCATTGTTACATATCCAGGGGTTAAATGCATTAACGTCCGATGTGACTACGACATTATAGTGGCGTAAAAGCATTGCCACAGATGTCACTAAACAGCCAGCCTGGCGCATCCAACGCATACTTGCATTCGGATACTGCGATGCGGGCCACGCTTCCTCCTGATTCCACTCCGAGTCGCCTTGCCGCCACTGCGTATAGTCATTTGATGCCGTAGCCATCGCCGTCACCGGCAGCATAGTCACCACCATAAGCAGCGCCAGCAACAAACTACAAATTTTCTTTTTCATGTTGCACTCCTTTTATAATCTCATTTTTAGTTTCTCTTGTATTCTGCTTTTTCACCACCCCAATTCAACGCCATATCCGCCAGCCAGATACCGCCGCAGTATGCCCATATCCTTCATATTGACCACGCCGTCACCATTGAAGTCAATAAGGAGTTGCTCGAGGCCACCTTCCACGGTCCCCTCCGCCATATTACGTCTCAGTTGTGCGAGATCCTTCATGTTGATTCGGCCATCTCCGTCCAAATCACCCTTCACGGCCACCGTTACCTCAGTGACTTCCTCGGGCACGACATAGGAGTAGCTGCCGTCCTCATTGGCGACCGCTTTCAGCGCCACATAGTTTCCATCAGCGTCCTTATAGGCAGCCACACAGACATTCTCACTGGTAAGGGTCAAAGTCTTTTCACCGGTTTCGGAAATCGCAAAGTCGGAAATCGCGCCATCCTTCAGCGGCGTCTCCTCGGTGGTGCCGTCGGTGTAATGCTTCACCAGCTTGCCGTTCTCCACCGCCACGGAGGTGACAGCTCTTTCAACAACCTCCACCTCGAAGGTAGTCGTCAGCCCGCCAACCGTCACGGTCAGCGTCTGCTTGCCCAGAATGGTATTGTCAAAGCCGGAAACCATGGCAGCCGTCAGGTTAATCTCAGTCTCTCCGGAATCACAAACCAGCATCAGTTTTCCTCCGGTAAGATTCAGCGAACCGTTGCCGACAGAGTAAACCGTTTTGGCCGGCAACGCCGAGATATATATGCTTTCAAGTTTCGCAGCACATACGGAACAAATTTGGTCGTCTCCAAACGAATGCCCCAATGCGTCAACATAATTGCCCACGGTTCCGCTCGCTAAGTACATCGTATAGCCGCGCTCCGTACAGGTTGGCGGGACAACGGTTTCCGCATTTATATAGGTCTTAACAATGCGGTCAATAGAGAAGCCGTAGGCACTGTCGCTCTTATCCGACACCAGACGGATCGTCAGGGTATCTCCGTTGACGGTAATCGTCTTTCCCGCCAGCGCGTCCCAGTGTACTTCGTCCCATTCACACAGAGATAGTCTACATTTGTTTCTACTTCTGTCTGCGGCGAGAATGTCACGTCCAGAGTAATTGCCCCCTTGACCTCGTAGGTATAGGTCTTGTCCAGATTATTCTCATAATCATGGCTGGACTCCGGGTAGCCCGCTTTGTCCATGACTTCCGTTTTCCGTTCATACACACAGATCTTCAGTTGGGCAGTAATGTCTTTATAGGTAACATCTATTAGCTTCACTCCGACCGTGGACATATCGTAGCTGCCCAACTTCAGCAGCCCGGAATTATGCGAGATCGTCTCCACGCAGCCGTCCTCATGGGTCACCGTCATGCTGATACCATTAGCATCTAAGGTGTCGCCTGTCATGTATACGGTTTTATTGATCCTGCATATGCCAGAAGAAAGAGGCTCATAACAGTATCCTCTCCAATAAAATTTTGACCCGTAAGCCTTCCGCACGCTTTCTGTCCACGCACTGTTATGCATCGGGTAGTATGCGTATATTCTTGTAATCTCTCCAAATGCTCCCGCACCAACTGTGGGAGGAGCTCCTAAGAATTCACACTCAAGGATATTATTTCCATTTTCCCCATATGCTCCGTAAAATAGATAAGCTGGGATTTTTTTCACTTTTTCTCCTACAAACACTTTAACCCCGTTCGTAGATGTACCAGCTCCGCCAAAAACACAATAGCTTATGGCTAAATCTCCTACTGCCTTGGCATTGTAGTAAATCTCTCTCAAACTCGTACAATCCCCGAACGCACCTGGCCTAATTCTGGTCACACCGCTGCCAATTGTTACACTGGTTATGCTCGTACAGAAACTAAATGCATCGTACCCAATGCTGGTCACGCTATCCGGGATCGTCACACTCGTCAGGCCTGTGCATTTATAGAATGCTCTGCCCCCAATACTGGTCACACTATCTGGAATCGTCACGCTGGTCAGGCCTGTGCAGCCACCGAACAAATTGGCAGGAATGCGCTCTACGCTATCGCCGATCACCGCTCGGAGCCCGTCTGAAGATGTACCTGCGCCCTCAAAATAAGAGAAGCTATTTTCTTCCTCAATGGACTTAGCATTGTAGTATACCTTTGTCAGGCCTGTACAGCCGGAGAAGGCATACCTTCCAATGCTTGTCACGCCATTCGGGATTGTCACGCTGGTTAGTCCCGTGCAGCCCTCGAATGCAAAGTCTCCAATGCCGGTCACGCTATCCGGAATCGTCACGCTTTTCAGGGCCCCACAGTTATAGAATGCATAGCCACCAATGCTGGTCACGCTATTGCCAATCGTTACACTTTTTAGCCCCCTGCAATCGGAGAATAAATAGGCAGGAATGTGTTCTACGCTATTACCAATCACCACCCGAAGTCCATCTGAGGATGTACCTGCATTCGTAAATACATTGGCGCTTGATTTAAAATCTGCTGCCGCTTTGGCATTGTAAATAATTTCCCTTAAGCCTACGCAATTCTTAAAGAGGAAACTTGGAATTCGCTCAACATTATTCCCGACTATCAATCTAATGCCATCTGAGGATGTACCTGCATTTCCAAATATATCGTGATCGGTATATACACCACACGCGGCACTCTTGGCATTGTAGTAGACACTTGACAGGCCCGTGCAGCCGAAGAATGCCCCTCCCCCGATGCTGGCCACGCTATCCGGAATTGTCACACTGGCCAGACTCGTGCATCCATCGAATGCACTGAATCCAATGGTATCCACGCTATTGCCGATAGTCACGCTGGTCAAGCCCGTGCAACCATTGAATGCATCGTCCCCAATGCTGGTCACGCTATCCGGAATCGTCACGCTTTTCAGGGCCCCACAGTTATAGAATGCATAGCCACCAATACTGGTCACGCTATTGCCAATCGTTACACTTTTTAGCCCCCTGCAATCGGCGAATAAATAGGCAGGAATGAGCTCTACACTGTCGCCGATCACCGCTCGGAACCCACCTGAGGATGTGCCTGCACTAGAAAATGAACCGAAGACCTCTTCTACCGCTTTTGCATTGTAGTAGATTTCCGTCAGGCCCCTGCAGCCATCGAATGCATAGCTCCCAATGCTGGTCACGCTGTTTGGTATCGTCACGCTGGTCAGACTGCTACAACCACGGAATGCATAGCCTCCAATGCTGGTCACACTATTGCCGATGGTCACACTGGTCAGGCCCGTGCAGTTAGAGAATAGATAGCCCGGGATCTTCTCCACGCCATCTCCAATCAACACCCGGAATCCACCCGAGGATATGCCTGCACTGTAAAATGCATCGGGGCCATTTCCTAAGTCCGCTGCCGCTTTTGCATTGTAAATAATTTCTGTCAGCCCCGTGCAGCGAGAGAATGCATAGCCTCCAATGCTGGTCACGCCATTGCCGATAGTCACACAGGTCAGGCCTGCGCAGCCCTCGAATGCACTTCTCCCGATGTTGGTTACGCTATTCGGGATCGTCACGCTGGTCAGGCCCGCACAGCCATAAAATGCACTGCCCCCAATGCTGGTCACGCTATCCGGGATTGTTACACAGGTCAGGCCTGTGCAACCATTGAATGCATAGCCCCCAATGTTGGTTACGCTATTCGGGATCGTCACGCTGGTCAGGCCCGTGCAACCATTGAATGCATAGCCCCCAATGCTGGTCACGCTATCCGGAATCGTCACGCTTTTCAGGGCCCCACAGTTATAGAATGCATAGCCACCAATGCTGGTCACACCTTCTTGTATGATCAGTTTGCTTGCTCGATTTTGCCACGGTGCGGTAGTAATCCAATTGTCATATGCATATCCGATAGCGGAATAGTCCTCCATCTCTCCCTCGCCGCTGATGGTCAGTAACCCTGCACTGTCCAGCTTCCAGGTCACATTGCTCCTATCTTTGCCGCAGTCGCCGGAGGCGATGATCGTCGGCTCCTCCGCCGACACGCTTCCCCCGCCCCCAGCCAGCGTCAGGACAAGGAGCAGCACCACAACAACGATGCCACCAAGGATCCCTTTTCTTTTCATTTTTGTCCCTCCTGCTTTCCACTTTCTTTGTTCTTCGTATTTTCTTCATTATTCTGATTATCCGCCTCAGGAATAGTCTGTTCACTTATATCGTAAATCTTCAGCGTGTATATATCTCGTTCTCTCTCCTGATTCTCCGGCTGATAACTCTCTTCAAACTTGATCTCCTGCCGATACTGTACTCCCACAATATTCTGGTATAAAAGCGCCACCGTTTTGTTTCTGTATCCATCCCGCTGCATTGCCTCGCTCGTGAACAACGGAATCCTGACGCGAACTGTCTTATCCGGCTGCACAAATTTTTCCGTGGGAACTGCATCCCCAAAAGTTTCATCCGTGTTGCGAAAACGCACCGCAACACCTTCGCCAATGTTCCTCAAAATTACCGTGACACACCTGCCTTTTGGAAGCTCATCATCGAAAAAGCTGCCTTCATAGCAGTTACCATTGCACTTCAGCGCCTCGTCCTCGTTGGCAGTAATCTGGTCAATTATAAAAAAAGGTCGTTTTGTATTTTCCCTTGTCCACGAATCTTGCAGGCGGTAGATCTTCTCTGTTTGCCTATATGTAAGCGCCGCAAACACAACCGCCGGTGCGGCTCCGATAATAACGCCCCAGTAGTCAATTAGGCTGTCTTCATACCAAATCTCTTCAATCTTGCAAAAGCCATATTTATAGTAGATTCCAAAAACAACAAGCACAGGAATTACGGCTGCAATTGCTATTACAACTAAGAATATTATCTGGCCTTTCTTCATTTCTATCACGTTCTCTTGTCCTCGTAATAATCGCACTGCTTACACGAATGACATTCAATTTCCGAATACGGGCTTTCGGGATTCTTGCAAATATAGCGCCGGTTGCCTTTATGCTCCGAATACTTGCACCAAGCAATGTGCCTGCGCCCGCCCTTTGGCTTTAAGTACTCAATTTGCGTCGGAACCCCCTGCAACTTCTTTATCTCATTCATTTGGAAAGCACTCCGTTAACAGCTGTAAAGTTTTTCGTAAAGTATCTCCCTTGACGCAAAGAGGAGACAGAGCCATGGAATTTCAAGGCTCTGTCTCCTTTTTTGACTATATTTCTGACGGCTATTACATCAGCAGCACCATCCTCCCCATGTTCTCTGCTTTCAAGGCGAAGGATGAATGCACATACCGGTTCAAAGTGACATTCACATTGGCGTGACCTAAAATTTCACTCAGGCTTTTCAGTTCAAAGCCGCTCTCTACACAGCGGGTTGCAAAGGTGTGGCGCAGAGCGTGAAAATTGGCATCCTCTATCCCACACTGCACAAGATATTTTTTGAACCAATACTGCAAGAGTCTTGGCTCTGGGTATTGGTCTGCTGCTCCTGACAGAATGAACGCAGAAGGATCTCCTTGAAACTGCCTGAGGATCGGCAACAGCTGTTCCGGCAAAGGGATATCCCGAATGGAGGTTTTGCTCTTTGGCTCGGAATACAGCATTTTTGTTTTAGGCCCATCTCCCGGATCCTGCAGACGCACTCTCTGCACCGTTGCCCGCACACGCAGTGCCCGTTTATCTAAATCAACACAATCCCACCGCAGTGCGCAGACTTCCCCAATGCGCAGCCCTGTATAAAGGCACAGAAGCATGCAAAGTTTGTTTATATTCATATCGTTCATAAGGAATACTGTTAACTTTCGCTGCTCCTCCTGTGTAAAAACCCGTATTTCACTGGTTTTCTGTTTGACAAACAATCTCTCTAACTTGCACGGCAATTGCATGCCGTGTATCAATGCAAACGAAACGGTGTCCTTTATAATCACAAGAATATCCTGCACAGTTTTTGGTGATAGGCCTTGGCCGTTCTGCCGCCCACTGGACAACAAGTTTCCTATATAGGATTCTATAACTGCTGTGGATAAGTCGCGGGCACGACAGCCACCCAACTGGGGACGAATGTAATAGTCTACGGTGTGCTGATACTTTCCATAGCTGGATTCCTTTACCGATAAATATTTGTTTCGCAGCCATGCGTCCAAAATGTCACTATAATAAATTCCGTGTTGGCGCTTAGTGTCCATTTTCACTTTTTGGTACCGTGTCAACAACTTTTCTTTGACTTCTCCATAACTGTGACCATAGAAATACTGAAAAGTCGCATGGCCATTTTCATTATGTCCAGTTATGCAGCGACCTTCCCAGCGCCCATCTTTTCGCTTATATATGTTTTCTCCTCTGCGCGGCATTTCTAACCTCCTCTGTGTTTGATTCAGGCTAACTTTAAATCTGACGGCAGCCATGACGGCTTATATATAAAAAGCGCCGCCAAATGTCAAATATGTGAGTGAAAATTTTGCGCTGACCGGTCCATTTGCGCAAATTATAGCCATATCTTGTTGACATTTCTTGTACCACAGAGTATAATTTTATCTGAAAAAGTGTGAAAATACAGTTCATCAAGGGAGATACTTTACGAAAAAGCATGCTATTCAGCAAGATATTTCCGCACTGCATTGAAAGCTCCCTTAAGCAAATATCGGCAGTACCCATACTTGGCGGTATCAGTATTTTCCGTAAGACATATTGTTTGTTCTTTTCTCTGTCTTAATACCTCCGATAGAGTGAGTCCTTCTGGATGCGCCATGGTGACGCTACCCTTATGACAGTTTGAAAGCGCACTTTCCCCTTGGCGGGAAGTGCGCTTTTTCTTGCCTATTTGATACGGTAAAAATTATTGGTCAGACTCCATCGGGACAGTGGTGGTGCATGCACTCTAAGAATTCGTCCCGTTCCAAGTCCGCCAAGGCCTGCTGCGCAGTGCGATGGGACAATTTCAAGTCCTTTGCGATCTTGCGGACGCTGGGCCAGCAGGTACCGTCGGCGTTGCAGCGGTCCTTGAGGTACACATAGACTGTCTTGCCCCGGTGAGGATGTATCCACTTTTCTATATCAGCCGTGCCATCGGTTACTCCTCCCGGTGGAACAGCAGCACATCCTTAAAGGAGATGTTGCCGTGGGTAGCCGCCACCTCCCGGACACTCTTGCCACACATCGTCTGACAGCCAGACAGAGCGTCGGCTTTTTCCGTCTTTATCCATCGAGCTACACCTCCTTTCTGCAAGTATCAGCGCCTTCCGAAAGTCCTGCAAACACTGGGCAAGCGGGCATTTTCACAAGAAATAGCGCCAAAACATATTCGCCACCGCATGATCAGCGTCAATTTCAAAGCGCCGAAAACCTCCGTGGCAGTCCGC
>ENA-OOXA01001582-OOXA01001582.1-human-gut-metagenome-genome-assembly--contig:-NODE-1582-length-12389-cov-2.249878_pt1 | contig 12389 bp, 8 predicted proteins | sample MGYA00241581_ERZ501331 | MGnify/ENA primary metagenome ERZ501331 (study PRJEB25962, sample SAMEA2042982) | human gut metagenome | biome: human gut; feature: human-associated habitat; material: faeces...
CTAGCCCCTTGTCACACAAACTACCGAAGCCTCATTTTTCTTCTGTGGTTTCCGATGATTTGCAACCTGATAATTCTTCCGTCATAAAAGATGGCTGGCAACGAGACGAGTCGTCTGGAGTTTGGTATTACGGAAAAAACGGTAAACACCAAACTGGCTGGCTGCAAAGCGGGGGCTATTGGTATTGGCTTGATCCAGCCAATGATGGTGCAATGCAGACAGGTTATTTCAATGTGACCGACGCTGGCGGATCGACTGCTTCGTTTTATGCGAATGACGGCAATGCCGCAACGCCTTTTGGCGCGCTATATCAGAACTGCTGGCTACGTAACTCAGATGGAAATTGGTTTTATGCCAATGCTGGAGGCGATTTAGCTGCTGGTTGGTTTTATCAAGACGGCACATGGTATTACCTGGATCCTGCCACCCATATAATGCAGGTTGGTTTTGTCGACCTCGGGAGCGGGAAATACTACTTAGATGCCACTGGTGCTATGAAAACCGGCTGGATTCTCGTTGACGGGAATTGGTACTGGGCTTATTCATCGGGTGCCCTTGCTTCGTCATGGCAAACGATAGGTGGGGCTCGCTATTATTTTGACCCACAGACGTTCATCATGTTTAAGGGTCGTCAAAAGATTGATGGAAGAACCTACATTTTTGGTGACTATGGCCTCGCAAATGGATGGTACAAAGACGGAGCAGATTGGTATTACTGCTCTAACGGTATCGCGGCCACTGGCTGGAAACTCGTTAACGACACTTGGTATTATCTCGACCCGGCTTTCGACGGCAAAATGTCCGTTGGATATTTAGACCTTGGTAGCGCAGCATATTATTTGAACCCTAATGGGGCTATGGCTGTTGGCTGGGCTCAGTCCGAGAACGGCTGGTATCTAGCCTCTCAATCTGGTGCGCTTATTTCTGACTGGTATAAAGAAGGCGCGAGCTGGTATTACCTGGACCCTGTTAGCCATCTCATGAAAACGGGTTTATTTGAGGTGGGTGGCAACGATTGTTTTGCAAGCCAGAGTGGTAGGCTTGTGGTTTCAAGCTGGGTTACCGTTAATGACGGCGTTCAAAGATACGCTGATGATAATGGATATCTTTGCAAGGATGTGATTCGCGAAAACGGCACTATCCTAAAAACCGCTGGAGCTGATGGTTGGCAGGCTGCGTCCGGCTGGGTTAATGTCGCAAATCTAAGGTTTTACGCTGAGCCCGGAACGGGTGCCATTCATCTTGGATGGCTGCAGATTGACGGCGATTGGTATTGGCTTGATGCCAATTCTGGCGTGATGAAGACCGGATGGGTTTTTACTGGCGGTTCATGGTATTACCTGAACGCTGACGGAAAAATGGCAACTGGTTGGAAATGCCTGAATGGAACATGGTATTACCTTGAGTCCAATGGAAGCATGCATGTTGGCTGGCTTAAAGATTCGGGTAAGTGGTATTGGCTAGACGGCAGCGGTGCTATGGCGACGGGCGCAAGAACCATCGATGGCGTTCGTCGAGTTTTCTGGGGCGATGGTCAGTGCGACAAAGTTGGCTGGCAAAATCCATCCCAGTATCCTCAGGTCAGTTCTTGGACTGTTCAGCTGCCTAGCTATTGCACCGGATACTTTACCTATGTGACCCCTTCTCGCATTTCTGTCGAAGCAACGCGGGAAGATTGCGTGAACGCCTTTATCCAGCGCGCCTATGAGTATATTGGTACGCAATATATTGAGCCTTGGTCTACCGCTCCCGGTGGAGCTGTTGATTGCTCTGGTTTTGTCTTGCAGTGCCTTTATGCTACTGGCATGGATATGGGTGTTTACAACCCTTATAACCATCGCTGGGATCCAAGCCAAACCTACAATTCGATGAATTGGTATCGAAGCAATATCTTTATGCCCGTGAGCACGAACTCGGTTCAGCGCGGCGATGTGATTTATTACCGTGGGCATATCGCAATTGCACTTGGCGGCGGTATGATGATTGACTCCTGGCCTCATCAGGGCGTCGGAATTCATCCCATTAGCGCAAGGGGAAATGTGATCGGCGCAGCCCGTCCATTTATTTAATTGATTTGCTGTAAGACGGTCGATATCGGTTTGGGGGCCTGAAATGAATGTCCAGATTGAACATCGAATTTGTTGGCGAGTAATTGGCTTGATGCTATTTTCCGCCTTACTCTCAGTTTCAGTTCCCGCATTTTCTTGCACTGCTTATGCCGTGGAAGAGGGGGCGGATAACGGTGTCGTTGACCGCGACTCGACAGGAGGGTCGGGAGCATTTGTCGGTGGCGGTTGCTCTCAAGACTCCAGTGATTGTGCCGGCAAAACATCGGAAGATTCGAACCAACAGGTTGTCGAAAGCCAAGAACCGTCGAGGACAGAAAAGCTATCTGGATGGCAATGGAACGGTTTGTCCTGGTATTACTATCTTGACGGCCGTCGTTTGACCGGAATGCAGAATATTGACGACTCGTTGTACTATTTGGACCCCGCTCGTGACGGTGCAATGAGCTGCGGCTGGATTTTTACTGACAATAAGGGGTATTACGCGAGTCCATCAGGCGCTTTGGCAAGTGGCTGGCAGTTTATTGGAGGTCAATGGTACTGGTTTGACTCCCTTAACAGCTGTTCTATGGCTACTGGTCGACGTGTTATTGATGGGCATCCTTATCTTCTTGGAGCCTATGGGCTGATTAATGGATGGTGTCTTGATAACGGTTTATGGTATTGGGGTTGCAATGGTGAAGTTTTAACAGGCTGGCTCCAAGCTGACAATAGTTGGTATTGGCTTGATCCCGCCAATGATGGCGCCATGTCTAGGGGTATCGTTTCCGTCGGTTCGTCTCGTTACTATTTATCTGATTCCGGCGCAATGGTTGTAGGCTGGGCGTTTGATGGTACGGACTGGTATTACGCTGACGGTTCCGGCGCACTTGCGTCGGGCTGGCGTTCGGTGAACGGCGCTTGGTATTGGCTCGATGTCGCAAATGACAATAGAATGGTTACCGGCTTTTATGTCATCGGATCCAATCGGTATCATTTTTCTTCAACGGGAGCGCTGTCACTCGGCTGGTTTGTGAGCGACGGAGACTGGTATTACGCTGAGCCTTCTAATGCGTCGGGCATTGTAAAGACGGGATGGTTGAAGGACGGTGGTCAATACTATTATCTCGATTCTGTCGCCGACGGTAAAATGCTACTTGGTCATTTTTCTGTTAATGGGAAAAGCTATTATGCAAAAGCTTCAGGCGCTGTTGCTTGTCGTGAATGGGTAGATGCTCAGGGCTCGTATGCAGAAGAGCCGTCTAAGGCTTTTGCTGGTTCTGATTGCTCATTGTGTGGAGCATTGCGTAATGGAAAACTGTTTACATCAAACGGCGATGGCGAATTAGCCGAAGCTCACGGGTTTGTGACGCTTGGGGGCTGCAAGTTCTATGCTGATTCAACCGATGGTTCCCTCTGCGTTGGATGGAAGAGCGTAAATGGAAAATGGTACTTCTTTGATGAGACCGCTGGCTATGCACGATCTGGCTGGCTGTACAAGGATGGGTCCTGGTTCTATTTAGATCCATCCACATACGTTATGAAAACCGGTTGGGTTGCCGTTAACGGATCTTGGTATTACTTGAATTCGTCTGGTTATATGCAGACAGGATGGCTCAATCTGGGCGGCACCTGGTATTGGCTTGATGCTAGTGGAGCTATGGCTACTGGCTGGCGCGTTGTGGACGGATCCTGGAATTACTTTATGGCTAACGGCGCGTGGGTGTCAGACTATATGGATGCTAGAGCTCAAAGTTATTCAAGCAATACAAATTGGCTGATACTTGTCGATACGTCACGTTGCGTTACGAGTATTTACACTGGATCTTGGAATAACTGGTCCTTAAGCCGTCGATATGTATGTTCGACGGGAAAAGCTAGCACGCCTACGGTGATAGGGGAGTATCAAGTCTACGGAAAGGGATACTCCTTTGGGCATGGATATACTTGCTATTACTACACGCAGTTCTATGGTGATTACCTATTCCATTCCTCACCCTACTATGTTAATAGCAATCGCGTGATGGATTCCACGATGGGGGTCCCATCCTCTGCTGGATGCGTGCGTCTTGAGATCCAGAACGCAAAATGGATTTACGATAATATTCCTTATGGAACAAAGGTTGTTACTTATTGATATTGGGTGCTCGTTTTAAGAGGCAGGGATAAATACATTAATTCAAATAAAGTTGCATTTTAACTGAGGATGCTTTGATTTGACAGCGGATTCAGGAGAAGGAAGCTTAAAACCCTGCACACTTTGGTGTGCAGGGTTTTCGACGAGTCTTCTGCTCAAAGAATCTTGATAAAAGCCATCCCAGAAAAGGTGACGAAGGTGACGGCGTTAGCGTCAATAATAATCTGGAGTACCTTTAATTTGCTGCTATGTAATATCTAAAGGTCGCTGCTTCTCCTGTCTTTTTTGAGCGTAATGAACAACACCTTAATACTCTAATGATCGCTTTGTTAATCTTGGAAATATGACTTTGGGAGGATTTTTGGAAATAGAAATGGGAAATGATATTGGCGTATGCGTACTTCTCTCAGCTTATAAACCCGATCTTAAGTTTTTCGCGGAACAACTTGATTCGATAGATAAACAAACGTTTCCGCTTACGCTTCTAGTCAGAAATGACTGCCCTGAATCGGATTCATTAGAGCGGTTTATCCAAGCGCATATAACGAAAAACGCCTATCGGTATTATCATGGTGATAATAATCTCGGTTATGTTAAATCGTTCGAAGCACTACTCTCTTTGGCGGAAGGGGATTACGTAGTACTTTGCGATCAGGATGATATTTGGGAGCCTAATAGAGTTGAAGTTTCGCTCAACCATATGCTAGAAGAAGGCTCAATTCTAGATGTTTGTGATAGATCGGTAATTGACGAAAACGGAAATATTCTGGTAAAGAGCTATAGAAAAGCTCACCCTAATTCACCGGAAGTAAATTGGTGCTCTGGAGAGGATATTACTGTTCAGGCCGCAAGCGTATGTTACGGCATTGGTATGGCTCTCATGTTAGATGCGAGTGCGGCGAAGTCGATGATTCCCTTTCCGGAATCCACTGCACATGACTTGTGGTTGACATTGGGTTGCAGCGAACTGGGGAAGTGTAGCTTTACCATGACCCCCTTGGTTAAGTATCGTCGACATGGCGGTAACGAAACTGGATTCCTTGCAGGTGTTTCTTCAAAAGATGATTGGTATTCGACAAGAGTTAAAAACAGGGTTGACACTGCTAGGCGATTTGCCGATAGATTTCCCGATTCACCACATCTAAAGGAAATTATAGGGTTCGCTGAAGCAAGAGAGCGGCGTTCCATATTTGGATTACTTAAATATCGACGAGCTTGCCCGTCTATCGCTAAAGCAGATATCATTATACGTCTTGTGCCGAATTGGCTGTTTATTTTGATTTTGAAAGAACTTAAAGCTGCAAGATAGCTCCGTATCCTTATCGCGACAGGTTTAGAAGGGCGCTTATATTAGTGAAGGCCACAGAGAAGACTCTTTCGATTAAGCATAATATGTTTTGGAATACCGTCGGTTCGTTGACGAATTTAGGCTGTCAGTGGCTTATCACCATTTTGGTCGTTCGGCTGTCCGATGGATATAGTGCTGCCGGCATTTATTCGCTGGCTATGTCTATTTTCAACATGTTTTCTCAATTGGCCCAATACAGGATGTACACGGTACAAATTGCAGATGTTGAAAGGAAAAACTCTGCCGGTGAATACCTGACTTTTCGTTTCTTTACTACGTTTATAGCGTTTGCAATGTTAGCCGTCTATTCCATTGCAACGTGTCGTATTGATACGGTGCCTGCTGTTCTTCTGTATGCTCTCTATAAAACCGCCGGCTTAGTCATTGATGTCATGCATGCTAATGATCAGGTTGGCCATAGGATGGACTATATTGGGAAATCCCTCATAATGCAGGGTATCGGTTCTCTCCTTTCATTTATTGTTGTCTTTGGGTTTTTAAATAGCCTCGAAGGTGCACTGTTGCTTATGACGGTAGTGACAATAGGCATCGGAATTATTTATGATTTTCCAAGGTCAAATCGGATTTCTACAATCAGGCTTGGAATTAGTCGAGCGAAGGTCAGAGTCTTCCTATGTGGCTGTTTGCCCATCGTTCTGGGCGGCATTGCTGCCTCTGCGGCGCCGAATATTCCCAGGCAGTATTTATCTTATTCATTCGGAGATTCTGCTCTGGGTATTTATGCATCAGTTGCTGCACCTGTGGCAATTATCCAAATGGGTGCGACTTATATCTATAATCCTTTATTAGGTTATCTAGTAGAGCGTTACCATTCTAGAGAAAAGTCCTTTTTTACGCTCATAGGTAAAATACTTGCTGGCATCTTTTTTGTCGGTGTCATATCTTCAGTTGCCCTTTTCTTTTTCGGTAAATTATTGCTGTCACTGTTTTATGGCACTGGAATAGCTAAGCATACCGATCTCCTTCAGCCTATGTTGGCTTGTGCCTTTTTGACTGGCATCGCTTGGTTTGTCAACGATTTGCTGGTTTCTCTTGATAATTACCGAGGGGTATTTGTTGGTAGCGTATTGTCCTTAATTAGTTCTGTTGCTGTCATGGCTCCTGCGCAAATACTGTTTGGCTTAAATGGCCCTACTGTATCGGCGCTTATATCCAATGCTATTTGCCTTATTTATCAGTCTTTTGTTTTGGGGAAACAGACGCAACAATGGTTTGGAGAAAAGAGATAGGCCGATGATGTCTAAAGCTCACGCGCTATTAAAGCTTCAAAACACTGAATTGGATATCCTTCAGGTTGTCGCTGCATTCTGCTCCAAGTACGGCATCAGGTGGTGGCTTGACGGTGGAACATGTTTAGGAGCAATGCGTCATAGGGGGTTTATCCCTTGGGATGATGATATAGATATCGGAATGATGCGTTCAGATTATGACCGCTTTTGTTCCTTGGCCGAGGATGGCTTGCCGGAAGGCTATTCACTTCACACATCACGCAATACCATCGGCTATGCCGCAATGTTTGCTAAGGTGTATCGCGATGGAACTCGCTTTGAAAATCAGGAGGCTCGAGAGGCCTCAAGCTCAATGGGCATCTTCGTTGATGTGTTTCCATATGACCGTCTTTATGTAGATAAACGTCTCCGTGCAAAGCAAGTCCGAACTGCATCGATTGCTCAGAAAAGAGCCTATTTATATCACTCTTCTTCCATTGTCGTCCCTCATAAAGGGCTCCTTGGTCAACTCGAGCAAATTGGTTGTTCTGCTATACACGTGGTGGAACGACTGGTTTCTCAAGGAGCATGCTCTTACCAGGATTTGTTCGACTCCTGTATTGCCGACTCAAATACGGGTGAGGTCTCTGATTGCTGTCTGACTCTAAGTTGGCCAAATATGGCGCCAGTGTCAATTTCGGATCTTTTTCCTCTTAGTAGCGCGGTTTTCGAAGGCATCGAATTCCCCGTTCCCCATAAGACGGAAAAATACCTAACAACGATGTATGGCGATTGGAAAAAAATACCGTCACCGGATAATCGACATACCCATCTCCCGCTCTTGCTCGACTTTGGAGATGGTGAAGTCTGGACGGCGCAGAATTAAGGATATGGCATCTATATCAGATGAGGTTATGTGATGAGCTCCTCTATTTGTATTTTCACTCACCATTATTACCCGCAACTTAGTGGAATTGGTAATTTTGTCGATGGTCTCGCTCACGCCCTGACTGCACGCGGCGATAGGGTGGTTATCGTTACTAATGATTCGATGCGCGTGGGAGTCGGTCATTCAGTCGAAAACGGCCTGGAGGTAATTCGTCTTCCTTGCATTTCGTTACTTGATGGAAGACTTCCTCTTCCCAAAAAAACCAGTGATTATTACCGACTCCTGCAAACCCTTGATGATTATGAGTGGAATGGCGTTCTGATAAACACGAGACTCTTCCCTCTCTCGCTCGAAGGGCTGAAGTTTGCTGCGGATCATAGTACTAAGGCCGTCGTTCTCGACCACGGCTCAGCGTATCTCTCTTTCAATCAGCCATTTCTTGATTTTTTTGTTCGCCGCTATGAAGATTGGATTACTGATCGCGTAAAGTCGTTTGAACCTGATTTCTATGGGATTTCTTCTAAAAGTGTTGAATGGCTTCAGCACTTTAATATCACTGCAAAGGGCGTAATTTCAAACTCAATCAATGCCACATTCTATAGGAATATTTCTTCGGGGAGAGATTTCCGATCTGAATTAGGTATCCCTCAGTCATCTTTGGTTGTAGCTTTTGTCGGGCGGCTTATTCCTGAAAAGGGAATTATTTCAATTATTGAGGCAGCTCGCACAAAAGATATTACCAAGCGTGATATTTGTTTTGTTCTTGCAGGGGATGGTCCGCTGGCTAATGAGGTCAAGGAAGCCTGTTCGTCTAACTTTTTTTGGCTTGGGAGATGTAACACAGAGGATATTTCCTCCTTACTTCAGCAAGCAGATGTGCTTTGTCTTCCAACTCGTTCTGAAGGCTTTTCAACGGTACTTCTTGAAGCCTCAGCCTGCGGAACGCCTGCAGTGGTAACAGATGTGGGCGGGGCACGCGAGCTTATCTTAGATGATAGCTATGGCACAATAATTCGGTCCATGGCATCTGATGAGGTGGTTTCGGCATTATGCAGGCTTTTTGATGATCGAAAGCTTCTTTCTCTTCAGTCTCGAAACTCTAGGGCACTTGTTGAAAATCGATATAACTGGGATGCCACTGCTAGGGATGTCGAGAAGGCGTTTTGTGTTTGCTAAGTGATACTTGGCTGGCTTTTGCTTAGCTTTTGAGTGAAGTTGGATCTAGGATCCGAATTTGTTATTGTCGATTTGCCCTATTCGATTTTGTCTTTAGTTGGAGATGCACGTTTTGAATAATCCTGCAATTAAGAAAAGCGAGTACGCGCTTGCCATCTTTGGGCTGGGGCTTCTTTTGTTAGCCGCTGCGACATCATTGCACTATAAGAATTTAAATCTATTCATTCTTGAACTCTTTTGCGATGTCGTTGCTGCTGCGTGCTTATATTTGCAACCGAAATCACAGTCGAGTGGTGACGCTATTCGTCAGAACCGTCCTTGTCGTGTCCAGCATTCTCAGTAGCTTTCTGCTAGTGTTCATCATATTGGCTGGCGCGAAGACGTTTGGCCCCTTCGATCTTGATGCATGGAATATCGCAAGTCTTGTTATATGCTTTCATCTAGTCTTAGCGTTCCAAGGCATTGAGCTTTGCTATGGCCTGGTGAAGAGTTTCGTAATCTCGGTTAAGAAAACTGATGCTAGAAAGTGTTTAATTTTTTTGGCGGTTTCTGTTGGCTTTGCTGTTTTAATCGCTTTTATTGGCATTCCGCTCGATAAGTCAAAGACGGTGTTGTTCGCGTCTGCTTTGCCCATTACGGTTTTGATCGGGTTGATTGCTATTAGTGGGGGCATTTCTTATCTGAAGCCCGAACTGTTCGCTTTCGCATGCATTGTTTCAGTTGGTCTATCCGTAATTATTTGCTTCCCTGTTACAAATTTTCTGACATGGGATGATGAGGTCCACTATGGAAATGCAAACAGTTTTTCCTACCTCACAAATGCTGAAATAACAAATTCTGACCGAATGATAGTCGAGCAGTTTTATATGGGGGATGGCTTTAGTTTGGATGCATCTTTGGGTAAGTATCCAATAGATGAAACAAGAGAGTTTAACCGTGGCTCTGTTGAACAAGTAGTCAGAGAGACTGATAAAAATGATATAGCTGAAGGTATCGATCGTTTTAATTCTTTTGATAGTGTGGCTCTTTCTAAAATCGCCTACATTCCTTCATCTATCGGCCTTTGTTTGGGTCGCTTGCTTCATCTCCCATTTTCTATCAAATTTGCATTGGGAAAAATATTCAATTTACTTGCGTATGCAGTTATCTGTGGAATCGCAATTCGTATAGCCCCTTGCAGAAAATGTCTTTTCACTTGTATTGCGTTGTTCCCGTCTGCTGTGTTAATGGCAGCCAGTTACTCGTATGATCCCTGTGTGATATCGTTCAGTTTGCTAGGAACAGCTCTTTTGTTGAAGATGCTTGTTTCTGAAGAGGATATTTCTGCAAAAACGTTCTTCGGATTTCTACTATCTTTTGCAGTCGGATTTGCAGCTAAAGCGATTTATTTTCCATTATTCGGACTTGCGCTTTTAATTCCTGCAAATAAATATACTTCGAGCAAGCAAAGACGTATCTTGATTGGAACCGCGATATTCGTTTGCGCCATAATGATTTTATCTTTCTTGACGCCATACTTCTCTTCTGTCGTCAATAACATTTCTGATGCACGTGGTGGCACCGAAGTCTCTACGGCTGGTCAAACGACGGGAGTGCTTGCAAATCCGGTTGGAACTATAGCTGTAATCTCGAATTTCGTATTTGGATCGATGCTGACCCCGGCGTTTCTCAATTCAATATCAACGAATATGGCTTATCTTGGGGACGTCTCCAATCTGTTCCCATGGCTTTCATATCTCCCCATCATGTTGTTTGAAGCTATTTGCATTATTGATAATGAAAAAGTTACTAAAATTAAGCTTAGCCGTTGCGGAATTGTTTGGTCTCTATTCCTGGTTCTTGCTACTTGCTACCTAGTTGCTTTGGCTCTATACATCGCTTTTACAGGAGTCGGAAGCCAGACAGTTGCGGGTGTTCAGGCGCGATATCTCATACCTTTGTTAATACCTTTCGCCTGTCTTTTGCTCAGGTTTCCTATTTACTACGATGAGGAAGAGAAGACTAAATGTGCAGCCTTTATGCTCGGGGCTCCATTTTCGCTGCTGTATTTTGTGATGTTTGAGCTTCTGTATATCCGATTTCTCTAAACTAGCGCTATAGGTCATGGTTATAGGAGAATCGGGCAAATAGTTGGATTCGGTTGGTTCGAATGGGACGGCGTTGAGGACTCAGGACATGCGTCCCGCATTTGAGACAGATGTGCACGGGGCCCTTACCCCGCTATGATGGGTAGGGACTCCATGTGGGCCCCAGTTGAGCAAGCTAAATATCTAAGCTTGAGATGTAACTTCGCGATGGCTAGTCAGGATACTGTAAACTTAAGTTTGAGTTAAGCTGTGCGTTGGGCTGTAAGGGTCGCAATTTCTTTGAGCGTCGCTAAGAGCCAACTTTTTTGGAATGGATGAATCTCGATTGTCTCTTGCTGCAACAACATGTTCAAAAGGATATCCGCGTGTTCTCGTAATAATTCCTGCCTATAACGAACAGGAGTGCATTCTCGATACCGTTGCGTCTATAAAAGCTGCGGGATATGACTATGTCGTAATCAACGACGGCTCACAAGATGGAACGCTTGAGCTTTGTCGAGAGCATGGCATCAACATATTGGACCTGCCACAGAACCTTGGTATCGGCGGGGCGGTCCAAGCGGGCCATAAGTATGCGCAGAGATTTGGCTATGATATAGACATTCAGGTTGACGGCGATGGCCAACATGACCCTTCTTATATTCCTGAGCTTGTAAAGCTGATTAAGGGCGGGGCGAGTTTGGCGATAGGCTCTCGATTTCTAGTTGAGACTGATGGTTTTCGATCAACTTTTATGCGTCGCGTTGGAATCAGGTGGCTTTCATTTTTGCTCGAGTTGCTTACGGGCAAGGTGGTCACCGATCCCACTTCTGGCTTTAGGGCCTGTAATAAAGATGCTATCGACCTGTTCTGCAAGAGTTATCCTGATGACTATCCGGAGCCAGAGTCGATTGCTTTGGCTATGAAGTTTGGTCTTCCCGTTATGGAAGCGCCTGTAAAGATGAATGAGCGCCAGGGCGGACGTTCGTCCATCGGGGGCTTCTCTTCCGTCTACTATATGATCAAGGTCACGTTAGCTATTGTTCTTGTGTGCTGGGTTCATAGGGGAGACAAATAATGAATCTTATTTTGAGGATTGGTGCGGCCCTCTTTTTCGGCGGATTCCTCGTCTATGTTTTACGTCTCGTGTCCAACGGAAAGATGCTTCTTAAGTACTCTTTGCTGTGGATTTTGATGTGTATGGCGGCCTTGATTTGTGATTTATGTCCTCAGATTATTTATAGTTGCTCAACAGCTATTGGGTTTGTCAACCCGGCCAATTTCCTCTTTTTGGGTGCAATTGTGCTGTTGCTTGCAATCTCTCTGTCTCTTAGCGTTGCCGTGAGTCGTCATGTTTTGGCGATCAAAAACCTTACTCATAGAATTGCCCTGCTCGAAAAGGAACTTGAGAAATGGCCTGATCATGAATGAGCTCAATACATGGTTTGATTCAGTTCCTTTGGCTATCCCTCATTAAAGGGCTCCTAAGTTTGCGCACA